>OLSO01000197.1_pt1 | contig 62651 bp, 49 predicted proteins | sample 1672441 | NCBI WGS metagenome assembly OLSO01 (sample SAMEA3136686, study PRJEB25190) | human gut metagenome | biome: human gut; feature: human-associated habitat; material: faeces | place: Austria | collected 2013 | reverse complement strand
TCCCACGCTCACTTTATTTCTCAGCCCTAGTCATCGCGCAAAGTCCCTTCGGCAGCACACGGTGCAGCAAAGTCACCGCAGGCCGGGGCGGGAGGGGCCGAGTTTCCTCCTGAGCGACTCTGCTTGCAGCCGGAGCGAAAGGGGGAAATCTCGGCCCCTCCCGCCCCGGCCGGCCAGGTCAACTACACCGTGTACTGCGGCAGGTCCTGCAGGGCGATGACGTCCATGCCCATGTCGTTGGCGCTGCCGTGGCCCTGCTGGTCCTCGCGCACCGCCTCGATAGCACTCACGTAGGTGTTGGCGGCAGACATCGCCGTCACGCAGGTCACGCCGCGGCGCACCGCCTCGGTGCGCAACAGATAGCCGTCGCCGCGCGAGCCCGGGCCGTACGGCGTATTGATGATCACCGCGATCTTGCCATCGGCGATAAGGTCACCGATGTTGGGACGTTCGCCGTCGTGCGGGCCGCTGATCTTTTCCACGACCTCGCACGTCACATTGCCTCCACGCAGCACGCGCGCCGTACCCTCGGTAGAGCAGATGTCAAAGCCCAGATAGCGCAGGATACGGGCGACCGAAAGGATATGGCGCTTGTCGCGATCGCACACGCTAATGAACACCTTGCCGGCGCTCGGATCGGGCAGCTTGTAGTCAATCGCCAGCTGTGTCTTGGCGTATGCCTCGGGATAGCTCTTGGCGACACCCATGACCTCGCCCGTCGACTTCATCTCGGGCCCCAGGATAACGTCGGCTCCCGGGAAACGACCCCAGGGCATAACGGCTTCCTTCATGCAGAAGCAGTCCAGCTGGCGCTCGTCGCTCGGCAGGCCCAGGCTCGCGATGGAATCGCCCGCCATGATGCGCGCCGCGCACTTGGCCAGCGGCACGCCGGTGGCCTTGGAGATAAACGGCACGGTACGGCTGGCACGCGGGTTGGCCTCGATCACGTAGACGGTCTCGCCCTTGATGGCATACTGCACATTGACCAGGCCGCGAACTCCCAGCGCCATCGCGATGCGGCGCGTGGTCTCGCGGAGCTTCGCCTGCAGACTCTCGCTAAAGCTAAACGGCGGAATGCAAGTCGCGGAGTCACCGGAGTGGATACCGGCCTCCTCGATATGCTCCAGAATACCGCCGATGTAGACCTCCTCGCCGTCGCACAGGGCATCGACATCGGACTCGATCGCGCCCTCCAGGAAGCGGTCGAGGTACACCGGGTAGTCGGGGCTAATGCGGGCAGCCTCGGCCATGTAATCGTGCAGATGCTCGGCATCGTAGGCGATCATCATGCCGCGGCCGCCCAACACATAGCTCGGACGAACCAGCAGCGGGTAGCCGATATGCGCAGCCACGGCCTCGGCCTCCTCAAACGAGGTGGCCTGACCCGCCGGCGGGTACATAATGCCCAGCTTGTCGAGCAGGGCGGCAAAGCGCTCGCGGTCCTCGGCAAAATCGATGGCATCGGGCTTAGTACCCATGATGTTCACGCCGCTCTCCTCGAGCATGCGCGCCAGCTTAAGCGGGGTCTGGCCGCCGAGCGTCACCACGACGCCGTCGGGGCGCTCAACATCGATAACGTCCATGACGTCCTCGTAGGTGAGCGGCTCAAAGTACAGACGATCGGACGTGTCGTAGTCGGTCGAGACGGTCTCTGGGTTGCAGTTGACCATGATGGTCTCGAAGCCACGGGCCGCCAGCGCATAGCTCGCGTGCACGCAGCAGTAGTCAAACTCGATACCCTGGCCGATACGGTTGGGGCCGGCACCCAGAATCATCGCCTTGGGCTTATCTGCCGGCGTGGTCTCGTCGGGGGCAACGCACTTCTTGGCGACCGGGCTCGTGCGGTAGATGTTTTCGTAGGTCTTGTAGTGATACTCCGTGGCACTCGAGAACTCAGCAGCGCAGGTGTCGACCGTCTTCATGCTGGGAACCACGCCCAGGCCCTTACGGTAAGCGCGAACAAAGCGCTCGTCCGAGCCGGTCAGCGCGGCAATCTCGGCATCGCTCGTGCCATACTGCTTGAGCAGGCGCATCGCGTCGGCGTCGATGTCCTCCACGCGCAGGCCGCGAATGCTCTCCTGGACCTGCACCATATCGTTGATACGGTTGAGATACCACGGATCGATGCCGCAGATGGCATGGATGCGCGCGACATCCCAGCCACGACGCAGGGCCTCGACCACAAAGAAGATGCGGTGCTCAGTCGGGGTGCCCACGGCCTGAGCGAGCTCGTCGTCGCTCAGCTTATCGGCACCTTCCTTGCCACCAGCGCAAATGCCCTGATGTCCGTCCTCCAGCGAGCGCATGGCCTTGCCAAAGGCCTCCTCAAAGGTGCGGCCGATCGCCATGATCTCGCCCACGGCTTTCATGCGCGTTGTGAGCGTGGGGTCGGTACCCTTGAACTTCTCAAAGGCAAAGCGCGGCACCTTGACCACACAGTAGTCGATCGTGGGCTCAAAGCAGGCAGGCGTGGCTTTGGTGATGTCGTTGACGATCTCGTCGAGCTTGTAGCCCACGGCCAGGCGAGCGGCGGCCTTGGCGATGGGGAAGCCCGTGGCCTTGGAGGCCAGTGCGGACGAACGGCTCACGCGCGGGTTCATCTCGATGACGATCAGGCGACCGGTCTGCGGGTTCACGGCAAACTGCACGTTGGAGCCACCGGTCTCGACGCCGATCTTCTCCAGAATGGCGAGCGAGGCGACACGCATGCGCTGATACTCAAGGTCGGAGAGGGTCTGCGCCGGCGCCACGGTGATGGAGTCGCCGGTATGCACGCCCATGGGGTCGAGGTTCTCGATGGAGCACACGATGATGCCGTTGCCGGCGTGGTCGCGCATGACCTCCATCTCGTACTCTTTCCAACCCTCGATGGACTCCTCGACCAGTACCTCGTGGGCGGGCGAAAGCTCAAGGCCTTGGCTCACGATGGAGACGAGCTCCTCGTGGGTGTGCGCGATGCCGCCGCCGGCGCCGCCCAGGGTAAAGCTCGGGCGCAGCACGCAGGGATATCCCACGCGCTCGGCGATGGCCTCGGCGTCGGCCACGCTGTAGGCATAGCCCGAGCGCGCGACCTCCAGGCCGATCTCGGCCATGGCCTCGTTAAAGAGCTTGCGGTCCTCGCCGCGCTCGATGGCGGCAAGGTCGCAGCCGATCATCTCGACGCCGTACTGGTCGAGCGTGCCGTCCTTTGCCAGCTCGACGGCAGCGTTCAGACCGGTCTGGCCGCCCAGCGTGGGCAGCAGCGCGTCCGGGCGCTCCTTCTTGATCACGCGCTCGATAAATTCGGCGGTGATGGGCTCGACATAGGTGCGGTCGGCCAGGCCCGGGTCGGTCATGATGGTCGCCGGGTTGGAGTTGACCAGGATGACCTCAAAGCCATCCTCCTTGAGCACCTTGCAGGCCTGGGCGCCGGAGTAATCGAACTCGCAGGCCTGGCCAATGACGATGGGACCCGAGCCAATGACGAGGATACGCTTGATGTCAGTACGTTTAGGCATGTTAGTTCTCCTCGGTCTCGGTCGTGGCGGAACCCTCGTCGGCAAAGTTCCAGCCAGCCAGACGGTCCTTCGCGGTGTCGATGTCCAGGTAGTTCTCCTCGCCGTCCATGAGTCGCGTAAAGGCGGTAAAGAGATAGTGGGCATCGGTGGGGCCGGGCGAGGCCTCGGGGTGGTACTGGACCGAGAAGCACGGGGCGTCGAGCAGCTGAATGCCCTCGGCGGTGCCGTCGTTGAGGTTCACGTGCGTCAGGCGAATGCGGCCAAAGCGCTCGTTCATCACGACGGGCGCGATACCACGGCGCACCCAGACGCGCAGATCGCCGTCGGCCGCATGCTCGGTCTCGCCGCCCGAAAGCTCGGGGACAAGCTTGCCCAAGCTGGGGAACAGCAGGCCAAAGCCATGGTTTTGCGCGGTAATTTCCACGCGGCGGCTGACCAGGTTCATAACCGGCTGGTTACCGCCACGGTGACCGAATTTGAGCTTTTCCATCTGGGCACCGCATGCCAAGCTGATCATCTGGTGACCCAGGCAAATGCCAAAGACGGGCACCTTGCCGATCAGCTGCTGCGCCTGCTCGTAGGTCTCTACCACGGCATCGGGGTCGCCGGGACCGTTGGACAAAAAGACGCCATCGGGATTCATGTCGAGTACCTGACGCGCGGGTGTATCCCACGGCACGACGGTGAGGTCGCAGCCAGCACGGACCAGACCCTCCAGGATGCCACGCTTGACACCGCAGTCGTACGCGACCACGTTGTGGCGGGCGGGAGCGGGGGCCGCAAGCGCAAAGCCATGCTCGGCAGGCAGATCGCTCCCGGCGAACGAATGGGGCGCAGGGCAGCTCACGGTCTTGACCAGGTTCTCCCCCACCAGCGTGGGAGCAGAGGCCAAGCGCTCGGCAAGCTCGTCGATGTCGAGGACCTCGGTCGAAATAATGCCCATCTTGGAGCCATTGTCGCGCAGGTGGCGCACCAGGGCTCGGGTGTCGACGCCCTCGATAGCGACGATGCCGTGTGCGCGCAGGTACTCCGGCACGCTGACGGCCGAGCGCCAGTTAGAAGGCGTGGCACACATGTCGCGCACGATCATGCCGCGCATGGCGGGAGCACTCGCAGGGCGTACGTCATCGCCGGGGAAGGCGGACTGGACATCGGTCTCATCGATGCCATAGTTGCCAATCTGCGGATAGGTCATGGTAACGATCTGGCCAGCATAGCTCGGGTCGGTCATAACCTCAAAGTAACCCTCGAGTGAGGTATTGAAGCAGACTTCGCCGGTCGCGGTGCCCTCGGCACCACATGAACGGCCATAAAAAATGGTCCCATCCTCAAGGTACAGGATGCAGGGACCGCAAGCACCCTTGCTGGTTTTGGCCAGCATGCGCTGGCACAGTTCGCTGGGCGCGATGGTGCGGGCGGCAGCGCCCGCAATATGGTTGTTCGCCATAGTTCTCCTTCCCGGTCTCTCGGGACCGGCTTAAAGGTGTGTAGTTAGGCCTCGCGGTATTCTAACCGTAAGTATGCCGTATGGCGTTAATTACATAGAATTGTTTACATAATGATAATTATGACTTCTTATGCATAATGATTTTTCTGGGACGGGGATTAAAAAATCATTCTGAAAGCAGAGCTTTGTCGCTGAGTAGTCAATTTGGGACGGGGCTATTTTAGCTGCCCCGTCCGTCAATCAACCTAACCGTCGTGCCACCAGCCGGGGTAGCTAAAATAGCCCCGTCCCAAATTGACTACTCGCCAACCGCATACATGACAGAATGATTTTTTAATCCCCGTCCCAGAAAAATCATCCCGCGTGGGCTTGCGGCTCACGCGGGATGTCATCGTTCTATGTGGCTGCGGACTACTTTTGCTTGTCCTGCTCAAGTAATTCGGACGGGGTGCGGCCAAGCTTGCCGCCACGGAAAATCTCGCGGCCGTGCAGACGGTGCTCCAGGTCACGTTCGGCCTTTTCCTCGTCAATCTTAGTCTGGCTCACCGCCGGGTCCTCGATGAGCGACGATACCGAGTTCACCTGTTTCTGAATACGCTCGGCAATGGTGTCATCCATGCTCACGATACGCATCTTCCAGTCGATATTGGTGGCGTTGGAAGAGCTCTTGGTCCAGACGAACGTCAGGATGGCGCTCTGGTGTCCCTGGGCAGGAAACATGCCAAAGAAGGAATCATGCTGAATCCTGCTGTCCTCGTCGATATAGGCGTGGACGTTATACACCACACGGTCAATCTTGTCGTTGAGCAGGGCATTGGTTGCGAGCGCCGCCGCCTGAATCTGACCGTTGGACAGCAACTCGAGCTCATTGGCAGAAGATGTGTCCAGCACCGTCACCTCAACCGTGCCCGTACCCTCGTCGGCCTCGTCGACGGTAAAATCGAGCGGGAACTGCGTAAAGCCGTTACCCCATTCAAGTCCACCTTTGAGCGCGGTCGAAACGGTATCCACCGAAACGCTCTCGGAGAGGTTCGCGGTGTTCAGGCGTCGCATCACGCCGTAGCCGATCTGCATGCCCACAATCAGCACCAGGATGCCGATAACCACGACCATGGCAGTCTTCGTAATGGTATGGCTCACCTGCGAACCCGAAGGATCGTCCTCGGACAGCGGGTCGATATGTTTTGCCTGGCTCGCGCGATCCTCGCTGCGCAGCCGCGCCAGTGTCGCCTTGTCACCGCGTTTGGCGGCAGACTGTTTCTCGCGCATGCGCTCGGTACGCTTTTTGGCGAGTGTAGGATCCAAGACGCCGGATGCATCGATTTCGGAGAATAACTCCGTCACTTCTTCCGGAGTCAGATGGTTCTTATCAGCCATAACCTTCCTGTCATATCAATCAGTCGAGCTCGTGCGCACGCGCACCTTCGAACTGCATTCGATAGTAACGGGCATAAGTGCCGCCACGGGCGAGAAGCTCCTCGTGCGTGCCACGTTCCACAACGCGACCATGCTCAACGGTCGCAATCTCGTCGGCATGCTTAATGGTCGAGAGACGGTGAGCGATGATGATCGTGGTGCGGCCGCGCGCCAAGCGCTCGAGCGACTCCTGCACTGCCTCCTCGCTCTCGTTATCCAGAGCACTGGTCGCCTCATCCAAAATAAGGATCTTGGGATTTTTGAGAAACACGCGCGCGATGGCGACGCGCTGCTTTTGACCACCAGAAAGACGGCTGCCGCGCTCGCCCACCACGGTGTCGTAGCCCTGCGGAAGCGACTCGATAAAGGTATCGATATTGGCACGGCGGGCCGCCTCGGCGATCTCTTCTGCCGTGGCGCCCGGCTTGCCATAGGCGATGTTCTCGCCAATCGTTCCGTCGAACAGATAGACATCTTGCTGCACCAGGCCGATGGATCGGCGCAGGCTACGCTGCGTCACGTCGCGCACATCCTGGCCGTCAATGCTAATGGAGCCGGCGGCAACGTCGTAAAAGCGCGGCAACAGCGAACAAGTCGTTGATTTGCCGCCGCCCGAGGGACCAACCAAAGCGATGGTTTGACCGGGCTTAATGGACAGATCCATATGGTCGATAACGGGACGCGTCCCGTCGCCCGCGCCCAGCTCGACATCCTCGTAGCTAAAGCACACGTCGCGATACTCAACAGCGCCGGCCGTCACCTGCAGATCCGCAGCACCCGGCTTATCCTGAATATCGGGGACAGTCGAGAGCACCTCGTCCATGCGCTTAAAGCCGGCGATGGCTTTCTGATACGTCTCGGCCGAATTGACGAGCGTCTCAAGCGGCGTGCAGAACAGCGAAATGTAGAGCGCGAAGGTTGCCATATCGACCGCCTGCAGCTGGCCTTGGGCAACGAGCCAACCGCCCAGCAGCACCACGATCACATAGAGCACGCCCGAGAGCAGACCATACGTCGCGGTGTAGACGCCCATGGCGTGATACATGTTTTCCTTGGACGAAAGGTAGCGATCGTTAGAGGCGCGGAACTTAGAGCGTTCGGTCTGCTCATTGGCAAAGCTTTTGACCACACGCATACCCGCCAGCGAATCCTGCAGCTGCGCATTGATGCCGCTGATCTTTTTGCGGTTATCGCTAAAGACCTCGCGCATGCGCATATTCTGCCAAAACATAATGACCGCGAACACCGCCGTCACCACGGCCATGGCGAGCGCGAGCACCGGCGCAATGGTAAACAGAATCACAAACGAGCCAATGATCTCGATACCGCAAATAATGATCCATTCGGGCACGTGGTGCGCCGCCTCGCAGATATCGAACAGGTCGTTGACCACGCGGCTCATCATGTCACCCGAGCTGTTGCGATCAAAGTACGCAAAGCTAAAACGCTCGTACTGGTCGAACAAGTCCTCGCGCATCTTGGACTCCATGCGCGCGCCCATCACGTGGCCCCAATAGCTCACAAAGTAGCGGCAGGCGCAGCGGGTGGCATACATCAGCACCAGTCCCACCGCGATCATACCGATCGCCTGCATAATGGCAGTCTGGCCCTGGGTAAACAGCCCGCCGCACAGATTGCGCAGGATAATGGGAAACGCCAGGTCAATGGCGGCGAGCACCAGGGCGCAAATGGTATCGGCAACAAAAAGCCCCATCTGGGGCTTGTAGTAAGACAGAAAACGCTTCAGCATGTGATCCTCAAAGAAATGTCAGCAACGTAAGACCCTGGGACAAAGCAATCAGTAGTACTTGTCCCAGGGCTATCCCCACTCGTTACAGTTCAGAACCACCAAGGCGGTGCGCGATGCTGTCGCAGGCGAGCGCGCCCACGACGGTCTTGGCATCCTCGATCTTGCCGTCGAGCACGGCATCGATCAGCTCGTGCAACGGCACCAGGTCAACGTTGACAAACTCGTCATCGTCGGGGTTGGGCGCATCGAACTCGAGCTTGGTGGCCAGGTAGATGTGAATAATCTCGTCGCAAAAACCGCAGGTCGTGACAATAGACGTTAAAAAGCGAATGCGCCCGGCCTTAAAGCCCGTCTCTTCATGCAGCTCGCGCCTGGCACAATCGAGCGGGTCCTCGCCTGGGTCGAGCTTGCCGGCGGGAATCTCAACCGTCACGCGGTCGATGGCGGTGCGGTACTGACGCACCAGTACAATCTTGCCGCTCTCGGTCAGCGCCACAACGGCCGCCGCACCCGGATGGCGAACGATATCGCGGGCGCTGCGGTGACCGTTGGGCAGCTCAACCTCAAGACGGTGGACGTCGAGGATCTTGCCCTTCCAGGCGCACTCCTCCGAAAGAATCTTCTCGTGCAGATCGGCATCGTGCGGGTCGTCGTCGCCCAGCACCAGCGCCGGCTCGTCAGCGACCTCGCCACCAGGCTCGCCCTCGGCGTGCCCATACATGTGGCTGTCCTCTTCGACGATTTGCGCGTCCACGAGCTCTTCGTTCCTCTCGTCCATCCGTCTCATTCCTCTCGGATTTTAAGCATCCCAGGCGTCGCGGCCGCGCAGCGCGCGCAGGCCAATGTCGTGACGCAGGGTCTTGCCCTCAAAATCGATCTTCTCGCAAGCCTCGTAGGCAAGGTTGCGAGCGTTCTCGAACGTGTCGCCCAGTGCGGTCACGGCGAGCACGCGGCCGCCGTTGGTCACGAGCTGGCCGTCCACCACGGCGGTGCCGGCGTGATACACGGTCACGTTCTCCATGGCCTCGGCATCCTCGATACCGGTGATGACCTTGCCCTTCTCGTAGCTGCCAGGATAACCCGCGCTCGTCAGGACAACGGCCACCGCCCACTCGTCACGCCAATCGAGCTCAATCTGGTCGAGCTCGCAGTTGGCGCAGGCAAGCATGACCTCGACCAAGTCGTTCTTAAGGCGCGGCAGCACGACCTGCGTCTCGGGGTCGCCAAAGCGGGCGTTAAACTCCAGCACCTTGGGGCCGGCAGGGGTAAGCATAAAGCCGCCGTACAGGCAGCCACGGTAATCGATACCCTCGGCAGCGAGCTCGGCCACGGTCTGCTCCATGACCTTCACCATGGTGGCGTGCTCCTCGTCGGTCACGATAGGCACCGGGCTGTAGACGCCCATGCCGCCCGTGTTGGGACCAAGGTCGCCCTCAAGCGCGCGCTTGTGGTCCTGCGAGGTGGCCATGGGACGCACGGTCTTGCCGTCGGTAAAGGCCAGCAGCGAGCACTCGGGGCCAACGAGCATCTCCTCGATAACCACGGTGTTGCCGGCGTCGCCAAAGGTGCCGCCAAAGCACTCGCGCACGGCCTCTTCGGCCTGCGAAAGCTCGGTTGCCACAATAACGCCCTTGCCCGCGGCAAGACCGTCGGCCTTCACGACCAGCGGAGCACCCTGCTCGCGCACATAGGCGAGAGCCGAAGCCTCGTCGGTAAACGAGCCGTAGGCGGCCGTCGGAATGCCCGCGCGCTCCATGAGCTGCTTGGAAAACAGCTTAGAGCCCTCCATCTGGGCGCCCTCGGCACCCGGGCCAAAGCAGGGAATACCCGCCGCGCGCACGGCGTCGGCCACGCCCGCCACGAGCGGAGCCTCGGGGCCAATTACCACGAGTCCGCATCCGTGGCTCTGCGCAAACGCCGCCACGGCAGCAGGATCGCAATCGTCGAGAACCACGTTCTCGCCGCAGCTCGCGGTGCCGCCGTTGCCCGGGGCGATGTAGAGCTTGCCGGCGCGCGGTGATGCCGCGAGCTTGGCTGCCAAAGCATGCTCGCGGCCGCCGCTGCCCAACAACAGGATGTCGATGGTTTGAGTGTCCGCCTTCAAGGGTGCCTCCTCTATGGATTAACGGCCCGTCAACCATGCGGGCCCATTACAAGCAAATATACCCCTCGGCCGCCCGTCCGGGCTGCGAAGGGGTATATCGCAATAACCAAATAACGTCGATTACTTCCAGAATCGGTTGATGATCTGCTCGCGGCCGGCACCAACACCGACAAACGTCACGCGCGTGTGCGCCAGATCCTCGACAAATGCCACGTAGTCCTGAGCCTCCTGCGGCAGCTCCTCAAAGCTGCGGCAGCCGGTGATATCGCACTTCCAGCCAGGAAGCTCCTCGTAGATGGGCTTGGCATGCTCAAAGCGCACCTGGTGCTCGGGCACGCTGGTGTAGCGCTCGCCGTCGACGTCATAGGCCACGCACACCTTAATGGTGTCGAAGACCGAAAGCACGTCGAGCTTGGTCAGGGCGATGTCGGTAAGACCGTTGACGCGCGAGGCGTAGTTGGCGATGGGACCGTCAAACCAGCCGCAGCGACGACGGCGACCGGTGGTCACGCCGTACTCATAGCCCTCCTCGGTCAGCGTATGGCCGGCCTCGGACTCGTAGGAAAGCTCGGTGGGCATGGGGCCTGCACCGACGCGGGTGATGTAGGCCTTCATGACGCCCAGCACGCGGTCGACGTTTTTCATGCCAACACCAGAACCGGTGATCGCGCCGCCGGCGGTGCAGTTGGAAGACGTGACAAACGGATAGGTGCCGTGGTCGATATCGAGCAATGTTGCCTGGGCGCCCTCAAAGAGCAGGGTCTTGCCCTCATCGATCATGTTGTTGAGCAGCAGGCTCGTCTCGGTGATGTACGGGCGCAGGCGCTCGGCCATGGGCAGGTACTCTTCACAGATCTGGTCCACGGTGTAGGTGGGCAGGCCGTAAAGCAGCTCGAGCTCGGGATTCACGCGGGCAAGAGCGGTTTCCAGCTTGTCGCGGAAGAGCTCCTCGTCCAGCATGTCCTGCATACGAAGGCCAATACGAGCCATCTTGTCCTGATAGCACGGGCCAATGCCGCGCTTGGTGGTACCGATGCTCTTCTTGCCGAGCTTCTGCTCAAAGGCGCCGTCCAGGTCGACGTGATACGGCATGATCACGTGTGCGTTGCCGCTGATCTTGAGGTTCTTGGTGGTGATGCCATCGGCCTCGAACATGTCGATCTCCTCAAGGACAACCTTGGGGTTGACGACGCAGCCGTTGCCAATCACCGACACGTGGTCGGCGTACATGATGCCGGAGGGCACCTGGTGTAAGCCGTACTTCTTGCCGTTGACGACGATGGTGTGCCCGGCGTTGTTGCCGCCCGAATAGCGCACGACGGCATCGAAGTCGCCGGCGATCAGGTCGCAGATCTTACCCTTGCCCTCATCGCCCCACTGGGCACCGACCAAAACGGTTGACGGCATGTTTACTCCTTACATACATGGACTGTCTGCGCGCCACACGGCGGGCAGAAGCACAAAACGTTCCCAGTATACCCGTGCAACGGGCGCCTGTCCTACTCCTCGGTATGCACCCCATCAAGCTCATAGAACTTGGTAGATGCCGGCAGGAACATCAGGTCGACGTCGCCGATCGGGCCCGAACGGTTCTTGGCCACGACAATACGCGTGACGCCCTCGTCGGGTCGGTCGTCGCGCGAGGCCTCAGCCTCGTCGGCGGAACGGTCCAAGAACATGACGATATCGGCGTCCTGCTCGATGGAGCCCGATTCGCGCAGGTCGGAAAGCTGCGGGCGCTTGCCGGTACGGGATTCGACCTGACGCGACAGCTGAGACAGCGCGATCAGCGGGATCTTGAGTTCCTTGGCCATAATCTTTAAGCCACGAGACATCTCGGAGACCTCGACGGTGCGGCTCTCGGAACGGCGTCCCGGCGGAGGACTCACCAGCTGCAGGTAGTCCAAGATAATGATGGCTTTCTCCTTGTTGTGGAGCATGCGGCGGCTCTTGGCGCGAATCTCGGTCACCGTGGTGCCGGGCGTATCGTCAATCAGAATATCGAGCTTGGACAAGGTCTGCGTGGCCTCGTTGATATTGGCCCACTGCTCGGGGCTAATGCGACCCATGCGAAAATCACTGATCGAAATCATGGCATAGGCGCAAATCAGGCGCTGGGCAATTTCCTTGCCCGACATCTCCAGCGAGAAAAAGCCGACGGTGTAGCCCGCAGCGGCGGCATTGAGCGCCAAGTTTAGAGCGAATGAGGTCTTACCCACGGCGGGGCGGGCGCCGATAATGATGAGCTGGCCCTCACGGAAGCCCATAAGCATGCGGTCGAGTGACGGGAAGCCCGTGGGAACGCCCACTGCCTGGCCACCGGCCTGGCACACTTCCTCGGCCTCGTTATAGGCCTCGACCATAAACTCGGTCAGTGTCTTGTAGCTCGACTTAACCTCGCGCGCCGTAACCTTGAGCAGCTTGCTCTCAGCCAGCTCCACGACCTCTTTGGTATCGGTAGGGGCGTTGTAGGCCAGCGCGTTAATCTCGTTGGTGGCGCCGATCAGCTCACGCAGCATCGAGTCGCGACGAACGATGGCGGCATGGTGCTGCCAGTTGACGAGCGACAGGGTCTGACCCATCAGCTCCAAAATGTACGCCTCGCCGCCCACGGCATCGAGCTTGTTGATGCTTCGCAGGTAATCGATCAGCGAGATGGAGTCGATGGGGATGCGACTATTGTACATATCGACCATCGCGGTATAGATGGTCTTATGAATGGGCCGGTAGAAATCATCGGGCTGCAGCTCGACCTGGGCTTCTTCGACCACCTCGGGCGATAGCAGCATGGCGGCCAGTACGTTGGCCTCTGCATCTTGGTTTTGGGGGAGACCCAACTTGGAGCCGCGGTCCTCGACCGTCAGCCATGTCTCCCTATCGTCATATGCCATGAGCATCCTCATTCATATCGCTTGCGAGCATCCATAGTATCAGCCACAGCTTTAAATCGAGGCGCGCCTTAACAATCATCACCGAACCAAACGGATGAACGGTCCCTTATGTGGGACTGCATCTCAATGTATGACGTGACACCCACTCAGCGCAAAAAAATAAAAGGGCGCCCCGGTCTCCCAGAGCGCCCTTCTTAGAACAAGATTGTTGCGTTGCAGTAAATGCTACTCGGCAGCAGCCTCGGTCTCGACCTCGGCGGTCTCGGCCTCGGCGACCTCAGCGGCCTCCTCGACCTCAGCCTCGGCAGCGAGCTCCTCGGCGGTAACGCCGACGAGAACGACAACCTCGGCCTTGATCTCGCGGTACAGCGAGATGGCAACGGTGTGGGCACCGGCAACCTTGATGGGCTTGCCGAGCTCGACGCGCTTGCGGTCGATGTCCATACCGAGCTGATCCTTGATGGCGTCAGCGATCATAGCGGCGGTGACAGAGCCAAAGAGGATGCCCTCGTCGCCGACCTTGACGTCAACGGTGACCTGCTTGCCCTCGAGGGCAGCCTTGGTCTCGTTGGCGGTAGCCAGACGGACGGCCTCGCGCTTGGCGATGTTGTTGCGACGCTCGTCAAGCTGCTTGAGGTTGCCCTTGGTGGCGGCAACAGCGAGCTTCTTGGGGAACAGGAAGTTCTCAGCGTAACCCTGAGCGACCTCTACGACGTCACCCTCGCCGCCCTTGCCCTTGATCTCATCGAGAAGAATAACCTTCATGATGCGTCTCCCTTCTTAGCCGCGGTCGCGGTTGCCACGAGAGGAAACCACGGGGACGGTGTACGGCAGGAGAGCCATCTCGCGGGCACGCTTGATGGCGTTGGCGATGTCATGCTGATGCTGCGTGCAAGCGCCAGTGACGCGACGGGGCTTGATCTTGCCACGGTCGGTCATGTACTTACGGAGAAGCTGAGTGTCCTTATAGTCGATGAACTCAGTGTTCTCCTTGCAGAACTGGCAGTACTTACGACGCGGCTGACGTGCAGAAAAATCATTAGCCATGTCAAAATACCTTTCATTTGGCAACTTCGGCGAACCGAAGCCGCCTCTCACTCAAAAATAGGTGAACAACCCTTAAAACGGGATGTCCTCATCGTAGACGTCGACCGCGGGCGGCGTAGCCACCGGTGCGGCAGGACGTGCTGCGGGCGCGGGAGCTGCGGGGGCGTAACCGCCCTGATCGTAGCCACCCTGGCCACCACGGGAGCTCATAAACTCGATCTCATCGACGATGACCTCAAGCTTGCTCCTGCGCTGACCGTCGCGCTCCCAAGAGCTGTAGCGCAGCTTGCCCTCGATCGCGACCTTGTTTCCCTTTGCCAGGAAACGGCTCACGGCCTCGGCGCGGGTGCCGAACATAGTGCAGTCGACAAAGTTGGGATAGTCCTCCCACTCGCCAGTCTGCGCATTGCGGCGACGATCGTTCACGGCGACGCCAAAGGACAGAACCTGGGTTCCGCCGGCAGTGGCGCGCAGCTCGGGATCGCGGGTGAGGTTACCGGTGATGTTCACTCGATTGATGCTCATTACTCACTACTTCCTCTTGGGGCACAAGCCCAGTCCAAAACGACAGTCTTACTCCTGGTCGTCGCGACGGACGATCATGTGGCGGACCACAGCGTCGGTGATGCGCAGGACGCGATCAAGCTCGGCGATCTGGGTAGGATCTGCGTGGAAGTTGATGAGGGTGTAGTCACCATCGGTGAGGTCGTTGATCTCGTAGGCGAGCTTGCGCTTGCCCCACTCGTCAACGGAGTCGACCTTGCCAGCGCCCTCAGCGATCGTGGTATCGATACGCTTCATAACAGCGAGACGAGTCTCGGGGTCGAGCGACGGGTCAACAAAGAACAGCAGTTCATAAGCCTTCATATTGTCACCTCCTCTGGACAAATGTGGCTTCAGGTCGTGAAGGTGCGCCTGAAGCAGGAAAAGACTTGGTAATAGTATCTTTCAACCTCCTAGGCTGCAAGAATATGCAGCTACAACCTCATGACCTCCACATATGCCCATACTCGCACGGCCTTTCTTGCGTATTCAATCCAAATGCTGTCCAAGAGCTTGACGGATTTGAGGACAAGGGCGGGTACATGCCGACTTTCTGCCAGATAACCGCAAGTCGCTCGCAGCATGGCTGCGGTCGCAAAATGCATACCAGCGGTACAACGCGACATATTGAATTATTAAACTTGATTCCCGACCGTCCGTAACTACCTCATTTGAACAGTTCGCCTGGGCCGATTACGCAGGTCATCGATTGGTTTCGACACGGTTGGGCAAACGACGTAGCGATGCAATTTAAAAAATGCCAAGTTTTTGGTTTGCACTTTGCGATTCCTCGTGTATACTGACTTTCGCATTTAACGGAGAGTTGTCCGAGTGGCCGAAGGAGCACGATTGGAAATCGTGTAGGCGTCAAAAGCGTCTCCAGGGTTCAAATCCCTGACTCTCCGCCAGTTAATTCCAAAGCAGGCCTTTGTGCCTGCTTTGTTTTTACCCCACGCGGAGGGGTGGCAGAGTGGTTGAATGCGGCGGTCTCGAAAACCGTTTGGCCTGTATAAGGTCACGAGGGTTCGAATCCCTCCTCCTCCGCCATTTTGGTTGATAAAGCTCCCAACAAAGGGAGCTTTTTTGTTTTGAGTCCCTTACAAACAAATACGGCGGCGGAGGAGGGGTTCGAACCCGCTAGGCCGTTCACCACCAACCCAGATCTCCAAACATGTACATCACCCTCCAAAGATGTCAAAAAATGTCGTTTTTGGATGCTGATGTACATGTTTGGAACCTGTGACCGCGCCCAGTCCCGACCGTTTACCGAGCAATGGGGTCACGACCTCCCACAACCATGTACTATGTACGGGCATTTTCCAATCCAACTACCCAAAGGAACCCACCTTGCCCGTCATCGCCACTGTAATCGTTACCGCACACGCCTCGGATGCCATGGTTGCCATCCCGTTTTGGCTCGAGATGTTCGCCGTCGTCGCGGCGTCGATTTCGGGTGTACTGGTTGCGCGCGAGCACAAACTCGATCTGGTGGGCGCCGTCGCGCTCGCCGTGGTCTGCGGTCTGGGCGGCGGTCTTTTGCGCGATATGACGCTCCAGGTGGGCAACGTCTACATCCTTAACCAGCCCATGGCGCTGCCGCTGTCCATCGCTACGGCGGCCATCATCTACATCTTCCCTGCCATCGTCGACAAGCCCGACAAGCTCATCCCCCTGCTCGACATCATCTCGGTGGGTATTTATGCGGCAACTGGCGCAGACAAGGCGCTCGTGTACGGATTTGCACCGGTCGTGTGCATCATGATGGGCTTTTTCACCGCGGTAGGCGGCGGCATGCTGCGCGATGGTTTTATGGGTGTGGTGCCGGGTATTTTCCAGCGCACCAACTTCTATGCCATCGCGGCTATCGCTGGATCGGCAAGCTATGTTTGCCTTGTCATGAGCGGCCTGGTCAGCAATGTCGTCGCGCTGGTCGTTTGCGTCGTAGTGACCATGGGCCTGCGCTGGCTCTCGCTGCGCTTTGACATCAAAAGCCCCACCGAGGACGATATCGCGCGTTTCCTACATCGTAAAAAATAGATAGCACGGCCCGGCCCATCGCAAGGTGACAGCCTGTCTACAACCGTCCGCAGACCCGATATCCCGCGACACCTTACGTAGGCAATTGCCCATGCAGAATACTGCAACCGCGAGTTTCTTTTAGAGCGAAGGCGCAATGGGTACCATATTGGGCGTATGCAAATCACCAAGCAAAGGATTCACCATGCCTCACAACCAACCCGCGGCGGCGCAACGTCACAACATGCGCGGACACCTCATTATGGCCTTCGCGCTTATCGCGCTGGTGTTTACCGCGCTACCTTCCATGGCATTCGCCGGTACCGACACCGCGGGCAATGTTTTCGTGTCCGACGGGGATTCCAGTCCATCCGGCGTCGGGGGCGATCTGTACTGGGCCGGTCAAAGCCTTAGCCTGGACGACGCGTCCATCGACCGCGATATCATCGCCGCCGGCGAAAGCCTGTCGATTCGCGACTGCACCGTAGGCGGCGCCGTTCGCCTGGCGGCGCGCACCATCGATATCGCCAAGACCACCATTGATGGAAGCGTGACGGTTGCCGCTCAGCACGTCGTACTTAACTCCGGCAGTACCGCCAATTGCTTCTATGCCGCAGGTGAGACGGTTGCCCTGCGCGGCTCCGCCAAGTCGGCAGTGCTCGCGGGCAGTACGGTAACCATCGACGGCACTGTCGATGGCGATGTTGAGGTCTGGGCCGACAAGCTGGTGCTCGGCAAAAACGCCAACATCACCGGCACCGTAAACGCTCATGTCTCACAGGATCCCGAACGCGCCGACGGCGCCAAAGTGGGAGCCCTCAAGATCGACCGCACCGAGAACGAGGATACCTCCACCGTCAACGACGTCATCGGCGGCATCGTTGCCGCAGCTCTTTCCACCTGCTTTGTCGCGATTCTCCTTGAGCTCGTCTTTCCGCGTGCAACAGCCAGCGCGGCCGGCATGCTTCACCAGCACCCCGTCCCGCTGTGGGTGAGCGGTCTTTTGGGCACGGTAGCCGCCGTTCCCGCCATCTTGCTGCTCATCATCTCTATTGCCGGCCTGTCGCTCGCCGGAGCCCTGATGTGCGGCGTCATCGGCATCGCCCTGGTCTCGGCGTCCTTTGCGGGCACCGCGGTCGCACGCATGGTCGGGCACAGCCAGAACCGCTACGCCATGGCCGCCGTGGGCGGCGCCATCGCCGGCGCCCTTACAGCACTTCCCCTTATGGGCAACTTTATCAGCGGCGTAGCCTTCGTCTTTATGCTGGGCTATCTCATTCAGATCATCTGGCGCAACGCCCACGTCAAGCCGCAACAGGCCCCCAACACCCCGGGCCTTCCCTCCGCCTAACCGCCAACCACCGCAAAGGTTTCCTTCCTCTTTGTGGTAGTACAAAAAGGGCGCCGGCCGCGACGGTCGACGCCCTTTCTTGTGAATGCTACAGAGCTCAGCGCTTATTTGTTGACCTGACCGGCGCGAACGGCAGCCTTCTTGCGATCGGTGGCGTTGAGCAGACGCTTGCGCAGACGGATGTTCTTGGGGGTGATCTCCACCAGTTCGTCATCGGCGATGTACTCCAGTGCCTCCTCCAGCGAGAAGGTGCGAGGCGGCACCAGCTGCACGGAGATATCGGAGGTCGAGGAACGCTGGTTGCCCAGGTTCTTGGTACGGGCAATGTTGACGACCATGTCGCCGGCCTTGCTGCGCTCACCCACGATCATGCCCTCGTAGCACTCGACACCCGGCTCAACAAACAGCTGGCCGCGCTCCTGCAGCGTGCCCAGGGCGTAGGCAACGGCCTTCTCGGTGGTCATGGAGATCATGGCGCCGTTCTGACGGTTGCCGATCTCGCCGGCATAAGGACCGTACTCCAGGAAGGTGTGATAGAACACGCCCTCGCCGTGAGTGACGTTCATGATGCGGTTCTTAAGGCCCATGATGCCGCGGGTCGGGATCTTAAACTCAAGGTGCGTCACGATGCCCGAGGTGTCCATGCTGGTCATAATGCCGCCAGAGGTGCCAAAGACCTCGACGACCTTGCCCGAGTACTCGTCCGGGCACTCGACGACGGCCTGCTCGACGGGCTCCATCTTGTTGCCGTTCTCGTCCTTCTTAAACAGAACGCGGGGACGGCCGACCTGGAACTCAAAGCCCTCGCGACGCATGGACTCCATCAGGACGGACAGGTGCAGAATGCCGCGGCCCGAGACCTCGACGCCGCTCTTGTCCTCGAGCTCTTCGATCTTCATGGTCACATTGTTCTCGGCCTCGTTGAACAGGCGCTCCTTGAGCTGACGAGCGCCCACAATGTCGCCATCGCGGCCGACGAGCGGAGAGGTCGAGGCCTCAAAGACGATGGACAGGGTCGGCGGATCGATCTCGATAGGCTCGAGCTCGACGGGGTTCTCGGGATCGGTGTAGACATCGCCGATGTCGGTGCGCTCGATACCCACGACGGCGGCAATGTCGCCGGCGCCGACTTCCTGGCACTCGGTGCGGCCCAGGTAGTCGAAGGTAAAGAGCTGCTTGACGGTAGCGGTGGCGCTGGAACCGTCGTTCTTGACGACCAGGATCTGATCGCCCTGGCGAATGGTGCCGGAGTACACGCGGCCAATGCCGATGCGGCCGACAAAGTTGGAGTGGTCGATGGTCACGCACTGCATAGCGAGCGGCGCGGTCTCGTCAACCTCGGGCGCGGGCATGTCGTCGATGATCATGTCGAGCAGCGGGTACATGTCCATGTTGCCGTCGTTGGGGTCAAGGCGGGCAAAGCCATTCATGGCGCTGGCATAGACCACGTGCTCCATGGCAAACTCGAGCTGGTCGTCGGTGGCGCCCAGGTCGGCCATAAGGTCCAGACAGTCGTTATAGGCCTTCTCGGGGTTGGCGCCCGGACGGTCGATCTTGTTGATGACGATCATGATCTTAAGGCCGGTGTCGATGGCGTGACGTAGGACAAAGCGGGTCTGGGGCATGGGGCCCTCAAAGGCGTCGACCAGCAGCAGAGCGCCGTCGGCCATGCGCAGCACGCGCTCGACCTCACCGCCAAAGTCGGCGTGGCCCGGGGTGTCGATGACGTTGATCTTAACGTCCTTGTACTCGATAGAGATGTTCTTGGCGAGAATCGTGATGCCGCGCTCGCGCTCCTGGTCGTTGGAGTCCAGGACGCGATCCTCTACCTGCTGGTTGGCACGGAAGGCGTCCGTGGCACGCAGGAGCTTGTCGACCATCGTCGTCTTACCGTGGTCGACGTGGGCGATAATGGCGATGTTCCTCAGATTGTCTACGCGCATGTAGTTCCCCTATCTTCTATCTATATACAAACGGCACGCGTATGCGACCCGTCCAGCAACACAACGCTCGGCGGGAATATTGAGCCTTTTACCGAAAACTCGTTTATTTTAGCGATTCTAGATGAGAGGGGTTTCCTCACCTGCAGGTTCAGGGTCGCTCCACATAAAACCATCGCCGGCGCCCATGCCCTCGTACAGCACATATGCCGAAAAACCGCTCTCGAGCGTGGTCTCGAAGAAGCTAACGAGCAAAGCGTCGTGATATCCGCCCTCGATCTCCACACAGCCGGTGTAGCCGATGGCATAGCGGGCGATGCGGCCCAGGCCTTCGTCCTTGAGACCCATCTTGTGCTCGGAGATAAAGTTGGTGGCAGCCTCCAGGCATGCCTCCTCACCGTCCTCGTCGAGAGCCGCAAGATAGCGGTTGGAGGCGGCATCCTCGATCGCCACGACAACGCCCGGGTTTTCACCGGCGGCAAGGTCGTCCAAAAACGCACCGATCAGATCGCACACCATGGCGTCGAGCTCGGCGGAGACGTTACCGGCGTCCTGCATATCCTGTGCCATCTTTTGACCTTCCCATCGCATTCGGCGTCGTTATAACTCCTGTGCCTCGGCCGCGATTCTGGCGGCAGCGTCACGGGCGCGAACCATATCCGCCGCGCGCTTGTCGAGCACCTTGATCTGGTTGGTCAGCATGACCGCATCGACCACGCCCCAGATCACCAGGCCCGTCGAAATCGAAAACCCAAGCGCACCAACTGTACCACGAAGCCGCGACAAGATTACCGCGGCAAGCGCGGAGACAACAACCATCTTGATATAGGAGCCACGGCGCTCGCGAAGGGTGCGAGCCTGCGTCACATACGCAATGCGCGCGGCCTCAAATGCCTCGGCGCGCATATGGGCCTCACGCGCGATAGCGGCTGCTTCGGTCGACACACTGGTACCCATCAGCGCTCGCCGTGCATCGTGCTCAACCGACATTTAGAAATCATCGGGCGAGAGCGTGTGGACAAACTCGTCAAACTTCTCGAACTCACTCTCGTCGTCAACCTCGTCGGCAAGCGGAGAGACGGTGCCCAAGCGATTCATGATGTCGTCCTCCACAAACATGGGGGCATTGCTGCGCACGGCAAGGGCGATAGCGTCGCTCGGTCGTGCGTCAAGCATACGCTCGCCCCTATCGGTGTGCACGACGACCGTCGCGTAGAACACCGGCGGCTCGGCGCGCACGATCTCGATACGCTCGATCTTCGCTCCCACCACTTCGATGGTATCGAGCAAAAGATCGTGGGTGATGGGGCGATCGGTGCGGCCGGTATCGATACCGCGGCTGATGGCCGCTGCCTCGTAGGAACCGGTCTGGATGGAAAGAGAGCGCAGCGGCGCGGACGAATCCGACTTACGGCAACGCTCGCGCAAGACGATCAGCGATGGCACGGGACCGGCGGCCATGACGATGGTCTCTATGTCGACACGAACCATGGAACACCTCCGGTACGTTGTTATTGGCATGCGCGGCAGCTCAGCCGCATTGAATAGCTATACTACCCAAACTTTCGCACCGCACACAAAAACTTATTGGATAGGTAAGAAAAGAGCCCCGAGGCAATAGCTCGGGGCTCTTTACGTTTTAGATGGTGGACCTGACAAGATTCGAACTTGTGACCTCCCGGTTATCAGCCGGACGCTCTAACCAACTGAGCTACAGGTCCATCATGGTGGAGGTTAGGGGGATCGAACCCCTGACCTCAGGCTTGCAAAGCCCGCGCTCTCCCAGCTGAGCTAAACCCCCACGGAGACAGTAATAAACACCCCAGCGGCGACTCGGCTCTCGCTGGGGTGTTTATTGCGAAAGAAAGTGGTGGACCTGACAAGATTCGAACTTGTGACCTCCCGGTTATCAGCCGGACGCTCTAACCAACTGAGCTACAGGTCCATCGCGCAAGGGATATATTAGACGAGTCGTTACGCGCGCGTCAACAACTTTTTTGAAAATCTTTGGGAGGGGTGGTCGCTGGGCTGGCGAGATAGTGTTGGTTTGCTGCTCGGGCAGTCCTGCGCAAGACGAAGGCCACATTAAGTGGCCTTCTTTGCGTGCGGAACTCGCGACAAACCAACACTATCTCGCCAGCCCAGCGACCATGGGGTCCCAAGGTTTTCAAAAAAGCGGTCGGCGCGCAGTGCGCCGACCGCCGATATATGGGGTCTGATGATTTTTACCAGCTAGGGCCTCTTACTCGTCTAGGAGATCCTCTGGTATGTCGTTGCCGTCGCCTAGGTCGACTGGGGCCTCTTCGGTGACGTCTGCGGTCTCGGCACTTTCGCCCTCGGGCTTCTCTTCGGCGGCCGTCATGCGGGCAACGGCGCACACGCGGTCGTCATCGCTTACGGTCATCATCTTGACACCCTGCGTGGTTCGACCGGTCTGGCTGATCTCGTCGGTCTTGACGCGAATGACCGTCGCGCCCTCCGTCACGATAAACAGCTCATGCTGCGGGCCGACCGCCTTCATGGCCGCAAGGTTGCCCTTGCGCTCGGTCATTTGGATGGTGTAGACACCCTGGCCACCGCGGTTTTGCTCCGGATAATCCGAGACCGGCGTGCGTTTGCCGTAGCCGCACTCGGTAATGACAAACAGGTCGCCCTCGCCGTTGGTGACCTCCATGCCCAGGACACTCACGCCGTCCTTCATGCCAATGCCGCGGACACCGCTGGTGTCGCGGCCGGTAGCGCGAACCTGGTCCTCGGGGAACATGATCGCCTTGCCCGCAGTGGTGGCCATAATGATCTTATCGCCCTCGCGCACGCGGCGCACGGCGAGCAGCGCGTCGTCGTCCCTCAGGTTGATGGCGATGAGGCCATCGCGGCGGCTGCGGTCATAGGCGCTCATCACGGTCTTCTTGACCATGCCGTTCTTGGTGGCAAACATCAGGTACTCATCGGCGGGGAACTCACGACAGCTAATGACGCTCGCGATCTTCTCGCCCTCCTCAAAGGGAAGCAGGTTGACGATTGCGGTGCCGCGCGCCTGGCGCGTACCAACCGGCAGCTCGTGCACCTTCAGACGGTAGACCTTGCCCTTGCTCGAGAAGAACAGCACATACTCGTGGGTGGACGCGATAAACATCTCGTCGATAACGTCGTCCTCTTTAAGGTTGACGCCCGACACGCCCTTGCCGCCGCGCTTCTGGGCGCGGTAAGCGGCCACCGGGATACGCTTCACATAGCCGGTGTGGGTGATGGTCACGACCATGTCCTCGTCGGCGATGAGGTCCTCGACGTCCAGATCCTTCTCGACCTGGCTGATCTCGGTACGGCGCTTGTCGCCAAACTTCTTGGAGATCTCGCGCATCTCTTCCTTGATGACGCCCAGAATCTTCTCCTCGTGCGTCAGCAGGTCCTCGTAGTAGGCGATAGCACGGCGCAGGCCGTCCAGCTCTTCCTGGATCTTGTCGCGCTCCAGGCCGGTCAGGCGACGCAGCTTCATCTCGAGGATGGCCGTGGTCTGCTCGGGTGTAAAGCCAAAACGCTCAATCAGGCGGCTGCTGGCCTCGGCATCGGTCTGCGAGGAGCGGATGATGCTAATGACCTCGTCGATATGGTCGAGGGCCATAAGGTAGCCCTCAAGGATATGTGCACGGGCCCGGGCCTTTTTAAGGTCAAAGTGGGTGCGGCGGGTGACTACGTCGACCTGGTGGTCGATGTAGTGCTGCAGCATCTCGCGCAGGCTCAGGCATTTGGGAACGCCATTGACGAGCGCCAGATTGTTGGCACCAAAGGTGGTCTGCAGCGAGGTGTACTTATACAGGTTGTTAAGTACGACCTGCGGGATAACGCCCTTCTTGAGCTCAATGACCAGACGGATGCCCTTTTGGTTGGACTCGTCGCGCATGTCCGAGATGCCCTCGATGCGCTTGTCGTTTACGAGCTGGGCGATTTTCTCCTGAAGGGTGCCCTTGTTGACCATGTAGGGAATCTCGGTAAAGACCAGGCGGCTGCGGCCGGTCTTGGTGGACTCCACATGGGCCTTGGCGCGCACGGTGATGGAACCGCGGCCGGTCTCGTAGCTCTGCCTAATGCCGGCGCTACCCATGATGATGGCACCGGTGGGAAAGTCCGGGCCGGGCATAATCTGCATGAGCTCGTCGACGGTGGCGTCGGGGTTGTCGATCAGGTAGCAGGTGGCCTCGATCGCCTCGGTGAGGTTATGCGGGGCGATATTGGTGGCCATGCCTACAGCGATGCCTTGGCTGCCGTTAACCAGCAGGTTGGGGAAGCGTGCGGGCAGTACCACGGGCTCGGCGAGCGACTCGTCGTAGTTGGGCTGCCAGTCGACGGTATCCTTCTGCAGGTCGCGGAGCAGCTCCATGGCGGGCTTTGCCAGACGGCTCTCGGTGTAACGCATAGCTGCGGCACCGTCGCCGTCGATGTTGCCAAAGTTGCCGTGGCCGTCGATAAGCGGCGTGCGCATGGAGAACCACTGCGCCAGACGAACCATGGTCTCATAGACTGCGGAGTCGCCGTGGGGGTGGTACTTACCGATAACTTCGCCGACCGTCCAGGCCGACTTCTTGTGCGGGCGGTTGGGGTAGATGCCGCTCTCGTTCATGGCGTACAGGATGCGGCGGTGCACCGGCTTTAAGCCGTCGCGCACGTCCGGCAGGGCGCGTGCCGTAATGACCGACATCGAGTACTCGATAAACGACTGCTTCATCTCGCGGCCAAACTCCGAAATCTGGAGCTGGCCGCCGTTGATGTCCTCGCCGGCCGAGGCACCGCGATCGACCGCGCCAAAGCTCTCCTCGAGCTCGGCGTCGTCATCCTCTTCCTCTTCATCCTCGACATCGGGGTTGTAGGAATCCGGATCGCCGTCCTCGCCCTGCTCGGCGCGGGCGAGCAGGCGCTTCAGATCATCGGGCATACCGGCGTCGCCGGCCTCGTCCATACCCTCGTTGCTGTTGATATCGTCTGCCACGTTACCTCCTCATGGTTTGCGTGGTCCATTAGTTCCCTACCACGGAGACGGCTTTTCCAGGTGCCGCAGATTCGCCCGAAAGAGGAGGGAAGCGTACTTGGGTACGCAACCGACGATTGAGGGCGAAGGTGCGGTGGCTGGGAAAGCCGAACAGGTTAGGCATCTAAGAAGCGTGCATCATGCGCGTGTTTTTCAATGTACTCGCGGCGATAGCCCACCTCGGAACCCATGAGCTCGCGTACGGCACGGTCCGCCACCACGGCATCCTCGATCGTCACGCGCTGCAAAATGCGGGTCTTGGGGTCCATCGTCGTCGAGGCAAGCTGCTTGGGGTCCATCTCACCCAGGCCCTTGTAGCGCTGGACGGTATAGCCCTTGCGCTTCTTGGTGATCTTGCCATCCTTGGCCTTGCCGTCCTCGTCGTTGTCGTCGGGGTTCAGGCCCAGGCTCTGAATGGTGTCGCGCAGAATCTCGTCTTCGGGCTGTCGGCCGTTGGGATACACGTAGTGGATCTTGTTGCGCACCTTAATGCCAAAGATGGGCGGGCAGGCAACATAGACATAGCCGGCATCGATCAGCGGACGCATGTACTTGTAGAAGAACGTCAGCAGCAGGATGCGGATATGCGCACCGTCGACATCTGCATCGGTCATGATGATGATCTTGTGGTAGCGCGCCTTGGTGATATCGAAGTCGCCGCCGTCGCCGGCGCTCGTCGTGACGCCGCAACCGATCGCGGTGATCAGCGACTGGATGGTGTCGCTCGAGAACGCACGATGGTCGCCCACGCGCTCGACGTTCAGAATCTTGCCGCGCAGGGGCAGAATCGCCTGGATGTCTCGGCGGCGGCCGTCCTTGGCCGAACCGCCTGCCGAGTCTCCCTCTACGATGAAGAGCTCGGTCAGCTCGGCATCGCGCACCGAGCAGTCGGCGAGTTTGCCGGGCAGCGACGCCGTCTCGAGCAGGCTCTTGCGACGGGTCGCCTCGCGCGCCTTGCGGGCGGCGTTGCGGGCCTTGCAGGCCTGCTGCGCCTTCTTGACGATCTCGCGGGCGGGCTTGGGGTGCTCCTCGAGGTAGTCGGCAAGACCGTCGGTCACGATCTTGAGCGTAAGCGCGCGCATGTAGGAACTACCGAGCTTGGCCTTGGTCTGGCCCTCAAACTGCGGATCGGGCAGCTTGACCGAGATGACGGCCGAGAGACCCTCGCGCACGTCGTCACCGCTCAGGTTGGCCTCTTTCTCCTTAAGCAGGTTCTGCTTGCGGGCGTAATCGTTAATCACGCGGGTGAGGGCGGTGCGGAAGCCCTCGAGGTGCATGCCGCCCTCGGGGGTGTAGATGTCGTTGGCAAACGACATGACGTTCTCGCCATAACCGGCGTTCCACTGCAGGGACACCTCGACCTCGCCCATCTTGGCCACGGGCGCATCCGGGTCCGATTTGCCCTCAATGTAGATGGGCTCCTTAAAGGCCTCGGGGACGTCCTTGCCGTCGTTGAGGAACTTGACGAAGTCGATAATGCCGCCCTCGTAGCAAAACTCCTCCACGCGGGGGGCCGCCTCACGCTCGTCAGTCAGCACGATCTTGAGGTTCTTGTTGAGAAACGCCGTCTCTTGCAGACGATTGTGCAGTGTATCGAAATCGTAGACGCAGGTCTCGAAGATCTCGTCGTCGGGCCAGAAGGAGACGGTGGTGCCCGTCGAATCCGAGGTGCCCACGACCTCCATCTTCTTGACGGTCTTGCCGCGCGAGAATTCCATCTCGTAGATATTGCCGTCGCGGCGCACCTGCACGACCACGCGCTTGGACAGGGCGTTGACAACGGAGATGCCCACGCCGTGCAGGCCGCCGGAAACCTTATAGGCCGAGTTATCGAACTTACCGCCGGCGTGAAGGATCGTCATGACGACCTCGAGCGTCGGAATCTTTTTGACAGGGTGCTCGTCGACGGGGATGCCGCGCCCGTTATCGACGACCGTAATGGAGTTGTCGGCGTGGACCGTCACCTGAATCTCGGTGCAGAAACCGGCCATGGCCTCGTCGACGGAGTTGTCAACGATCTCCCACACCAGGTGGTGCAGACCGCTGGCGCTCGTCGAGCCGATATACATGCCCGGGCGCTTACGGACGGCTTCGAGACCCTCGAGGATCTTAATTTCGCCGCCATCGTAATCGTTTTCGTTTGCCACACGTCCTCCTTCGGTTAAGAAAATCTGTATAGCCTTACTATTTTATCGTAAAAAATACCCTCGGGGACGAGGGTATTTGCCTATACAAGGCCACCAGATGCGATTTAAGGCTCTTTTTTGCTTTGCACGCCCTTGGCCCACTCGGCACTGGCCCTCATGGCGTTCTGGAGGGCCTCACGCAGTTTTTGGTCTTCGATGGGCGACACCTGGCGCTCGATCTCGGCGCGCTCGGCTTCATTCAGGTCGGCATGCGGCGCGGGCGGGCGCTCGGGCGCGACCGGGCGCAGGCGCTCTTTTGCCGCGGGCGGCGTGTGGCCGGGGCGGGTCGTCTTAAATACCAGGCCATCCACATGCGCGCCGGCACGCTCCATGCGTGCGCGGATTATCTCGCGCAAAAGTGTCATCTCCTGTGTCCACGAGGGCGAATCGAGATACACCAGCAGCTCGTTGGACTCGGGAAGATAACGCAGCCCCGTCACGTGCCGGCCCTCGCGCGTGCCCGAGCACACCGCGTTCCAAGCACGGTAGACCGTACGCGATTCCTCGGCGGCCTCCATTTGCGCACGACGCTCGGGCGTAGCCGACGCCAAGATGCGCTGGCGCTCGGCACCCAAAAAGTCACTGAAGGCAGCCGTGCCGTTCTCACGCTCGTAATTAGCATGCCTCACCCATGCTCACCACCTTGGCTCGATCAAGTAACTCATCGGTAAAGTATCCCAAATTGGTGGTGGTTATGACTGTCTGGATGTCGTCGCCGATCAGCTGCAAAAAAGCGGCGCGGCGATCGCCGTCGAGCTCGCTCATCACGTCATCCAAAAGCAGCAGCGGGGCGGTACCCAGAATATCGCGGGCTACGGCCACCTCGGCCACCTTCCAAGCCAGGACCAACGTACGTTGCTGACCCTGACTGGCAAACGAGCGAGCCGAGCGGCCGGCGACCGAAAACTCAATCTCGTCGCGGTGCGGACCCACGAGTGTCACGCCGCGGCGGATTTCCTCGTCGGCGCGCTCGTCGAGCGCCGCGAGCATGCGCTCGTATGCCCAGCCCCTCAGCTCCTCGCGGTCATCGGTCTGGGGCAGCTCCCCCAACGTGGACGTATAGGCCACATCGGCCTCCTCCCCGGACGCAACCAGCCCGTAGGCATTGCGCACGTGGGCGTCCAAGCGATCGAGCAAGGCCAAGCGGTGCACCAGCAGGGCCGACCCGGCGCGGGCAATCGACTCATTCCACGCACCGAGCATCTCGCGACAGCACCATGTCTCTTTGAGCAGGGCGTTGCGCTGCGTCACGCAGCGGCCATAGGCGCTTGCCAGATCGGCGTAGCGAGCGCTCAGCTGCACGCCAAAGTCGTCGAGCGCGGCGCGACGCACGCTGGCACCGCGCTTAACCATATCCAGATGATCGGGGCAGAACAAAACACTCGGCAGCACGCCGCGCACGCCAGAGGCGGCACATCGCTTGCCGTTGCGGCTAAACGAACGCTTACCGTCCTCCACGCATAGGCCCATGTCCAGCACGCGGCCATCGCCCTCGAGCCTAAGCTCGGCCTTGCACAAACCCGTGCCGTCGTGCACAAGCTCGACGGCAGTGGAATGCCTAAACGAGGCGCCGCTCGTTAGCAGCTGCAGCGCCTCTATGAGGTTGGTCTTTCCCGCCGCGTTGGGCCCCGCGAGCACCGTCACGCCATCGCTCAGTTCCAGGCGATAGCTATCGAAGCTGCGGTAGCGCGCGACGGAAAGATCGCGGGCGAACATGGCCATAGGGCGCCGCTAGATGCGCACCGGCATGACAAGGTACAGATAGTTGATCTTGTCGTAGGACTTAAAGATGCCGGCCTGCGAGTAGCTCTTGAGCTCCAGCGTGATCCCCTTCTCCTTGGACAGGGCGTTGAGACAGCCAAAGATGTAGTGGTAGTTAAAGGCAATGGTACCCGACTCGCCCTCGGCCTCGACATCGATCGTCTCCTGCGCCAGATCCTGGTCATTGGAGATGGAGGACAGGCCCATCTGGCCGTTCTCGACATCGATCTCAAACTTGACGGCGGGGTTGGCGCTCGCGATGACCGCCACGCGCTTGAGGGCGGCATTAAAAGCCGCCACGTCGATCTTGACGCTCGTTACGCACGAATCGGGGATGAGCTGCTTGTAGTTGGGATACACACCCTCTATGCGGCGCGACACGTAGGTGGTGTTGCCGGCTTCAAAGACAACCTGGGTGTCGGTGGCACCGATCATAATGGTCGCCTGGCTCGCCATGATGCTCAGGGCGTCGTTGAAGGCATCGGCCGGCACGTTGAGCTCAAAGGAGCCCTCGAGCGTCGAGGTCTCCACCTGCGTATCGCACACGGCCAGACGGAAGGAGTCGGTCGCCACCAGGCGCACGGTGTTGTTTTCGACTCTCATATGCACACCGCCCAGGATGGGGCGGGCCTTGTCGGTCGAGGTGACGCGCCACACGCGGCTGACCATCTCGGACAGAATGTCGGTCGGGAGCTCAACGGCGCTCTCGATGGCATAGGCCGGGAACTCGGGGAAATCGTTGGCATCGAGCGTATTCAGGCGGAAGGAACTCTTCTCGCAACCGATCAGTACCTGGCGCTCCGAAAGCTCAAAGGTAACTGGGGCATCGGGAAGGGTCTTGGTGATGTTGGAGAGCATCTTGCAGGGGATTACCATCTCACCTTCCTCTTCCACATGTGCCGCGATGCGGTGACGAATCGAGATAGTGTAGTTAGAGGTCTGGAATTCCAAGATGCCGTCTTGTGCCTTGATGAGCACGCCCGACAGAATAGGGAGGGTGGATGCCGAAGCGACACCCTTCATGACGACGCCGATTGCTTGCGTAAGCGAGCTCTGGCTGACGGTGAACTTCATCTTTTAATACCTTTCTATAGATATAAATATCTTAATAATAGTAATAGTACTGACGAAACTGTTGATTACTCCCAAACATGCAGGTCAAACCCAAAAAGAGAATCGACAGTTCCCTGTGTGCAACAGGGGTCGTTTTCCACGTTCAAAACCTGCGCAAAACTTTTCATCGGAGCGGGCTGGGTTTTAGACACCTTATGCCCGCGGTTTCGACAAGTTTTCAACAGGTGTGCCTATTTCCCTACGAGCGCAGTGTAATTTTGTCTCGTAGCGATTTGAGGTCCTCGGTCACGGTCCGGTCTTCCTGGATCATCTTCTGGACTTTTTTGTAGCTCGTGCTGACGGTCGAGTGGTTGCGGTTGCCAAACTCCGCACCCACGGCGGTGGTTGTCATCTCGCACATCTCGATCGCTAGGTAGATGGCGATATGGCGCGCCTTGGCGATATTGGCATTGCGGCGCGGACCAATGAGCTCCTCATGCGTCACGCCGTACTGTTCCTCGATAACAGACTGAACTGTCTGCACGTTGATCTTTTTGGCCGACGTGTCGAAGTACTGGCTGGCGATGGCATCGATGTCGTCGAAGCTCAGCTCGCTACCCTCGCGCTCGCGGTCGCCCGCCTCCCCGGCGCAGCGCTCACAGAAGCTCTCGAGCTCACGGATGTTGGTGCCCGATACCTCCGCCATATGTTTAAAGTGCTCGTCGGTCAGATGTCCGCTGTCGCCACCGTAGGCCGCCAGCAGCGAATCGTCGCCCGCCTCGGGCGCCGCCGCGATCGTGTTCTCGTAATAGCGTTGCAGAATCTTGTACTTCATCTCGTAGCTGGGCTCTGCTACCAAGCAGAGCATGCCGGCGTTAAAGCGGCTGGTCAGGCGCTCGTCCATGTTCAGGTCCTTGGGCGCACGGTCTGCGGCAATCACGACCTTCTTGTTGTTGCGGATAAACTCGTCCATGAGCTGGAAAAAGTAGTCCACGCTCGCGCGCTTGCCGATGATGTTTTGGATGTCATCGATGATGAGCACGTCCACGCCGTGGTATGCCTGCATGATGGGGGCGTTACTCTTCTTTTGGCGGTCGAATTCTGTCATCAGATCATCGATGTATGCCTGTGAGTTGGCGTATTTCACTTTGATCTCGGGCGACTTCTCGGCGAGCTCGTTTTTGATGGCGAGCAGCAGGTGGGTCTTGCCCAAGCCCGATTTGCCATAGATGAACAGGGATGTGCAAGTACCGCGTTCGTCTGCGAGTGCGGCGAATTTAAGCGCCGAACGATAGGCGTGGCTGTTTTCGGGGCCGTAGACAAAGTTTTCGAAGGTGAATTTTGAGTTGGCCACGAGGGGCGCGCCATCGGCGTTCTGCTCGCCCGGCGCAGCAGCCGCAGGCACGCTCACAGGCGATGTCGAGACTGGTTTTGCGCTCCTGGCGGGTGCCACGCCCTTCATCTGATTCATCATGCGGCGGAAATCGTCGGCCGACAGCGTGTTTTTGATCGCGATGCCCGGTTCTTCGCCCGGCGCCGCGTCGTGCGCGACGGGCATGTGTGAAACGCTGGGCGCGGTTGCTACCGGCACGGCTGTTGCGTGGGGCATGGTTTCACGGGAAACATCGCCCGCATTGGTCTCCGGAGCCGCCACAGGGGCGGCGGTCGTCAAAGGGGGAGTGACGGGTGCCGCCGGCCCCGCGGCGCCTGTCGTGGGACCCTGCGGTGCCACGATGTTGAGCGCGATCGGCGCAAAGGCAATCTCTTCTAGGTAGTGCTCGATAGTCGGCTGATGCTTTTTGAGCTGCGCAATGGCAAAGCGCGACGGTGCCTCGATGGTCAAGGTGTCCTCGGTCAGGTTCACGGCACGCGATTGCCCCAACATGTTGATGAGGCGTGCATCTTGGCCGTCGCGCTGGCAAAAGGCGATGGCATCCTCCAGGATGATGCTTGCTTCCTCGTCCACTGTCTCTCCCGTTCCTTAACTTTGGGCACGCACGCGAGCGCTGCCGAGTTCGGTCAGATGGTATTTCTGACCGTGTTTGATTACCAAGCCGGCCTGCGCCAAGTCATTGAGTGTGCGTGACCACGTGGGTGCGGAGTTTCCAAATGCTCGCGCCAGGTCGGTGGCGCCGCACTCTTGGTTTTGAGCCAGATATCCCAGCGCCGCGTTGCCGCGCTCGCTCACAAATACGTCCGGTTGCGGCTGTGCGTATTGATTCGCCGCATTAGGATACATCATTTGAGCTGCTGGTTGTTGAGAACTCTGCATGGTTGGCATCGGCTGTTGAAAACTTTGCGGCCACTGTTGATATGGCTGCGACGGCATCTGCTGGGCCCAGGGATGGTACGGCTGCGGCACCTGCTGATACGGCTGCTGATAGCCCTGGGGATACTGCTGCATATATTGCTGGGAGTATCCCTGCTGCGGCATATATTGTCCCGGATATGCCTGCGGGTACGGTTGGAAGCCCATCTGCCGAGCTCCTTGCATGCCCGTCACCTGCTGCATCGCGGCTGCATCCGAATCGGCCGGGACCATGGACTCCGCCGAGCCTTGAGTTGTCGTCTGTCCCACGGGCTGGGGGTCCTGCATGGGCGGCATGCCGGTTTGATGCATCTGCTGCGAAACCATGGGCTGTTGCAGTGGGGACGCGGCCATGGTTTGCTGCGGAGTCATCATTGCTTGCTGCGGAAATGCTCCCGGCAGCGGATGTTCCTGCTGCCGGGCATCGGGGCGCACGGCTGCCCCGCGCCCTCCCGCGCGCTCAATTTCCTGCACGCGCTTGGGGTCGAGGCTCACCGTGACCACGGTGCCGTTGCCCATGTTATCTTCGATGGAGACTGCCCCGCCGGCGTTTTCCAGGTATTCCTGCACCATGGGAAAACCTGCCCCGGTGCCGCGTATATACCGCTTCATCTTGCTGTTTGCGCTGGTGACGCCAAAGTCGAAGGCGCGCTCTTTGTCGTCGATGCCCGGACCTTGGTCGGCAAAGCGGATAGTTTCCCCGCCGTCCAGGATCGAGATAATGGGCTCGGCAAAGTGGGCGTGGATAAAGTTTTCGACAATCTCGCGGATAACCATGAGCGAGATGTGTCCGCCTTGCTCTTTCATGCACTGGTAGACGGTGTTAGTCGTCTCTTCCAGATACGTGCGGATGTCTTGCGGCTCGATGACGATCACGCGCGGGGTCGAAAGCATGTCGTCATAGACGGCGATGCGCGCCGCATACATGGTTTTCGGTGTCTGTTTCGATGCCTGCTCGCCCTCTTTGCGCTCTTCGCGTACGCCGTTGATGTGCTCGTTGTCGGGTGCCGGGTCACCGGAATCGACCATGGTGTAAAAGTCGTCAGACATGCCGCTCGCAATCTTTCAAAAGGTTTCAGATAAATAGTAGCTCACCGCGCAATGTTTCTCATCTTTCGACAAGTTTTCAAAACATGTTGAAAACTTTGGAAAATGGGCGAAAAGTTCTCAACATTGCCAACATGACCTGTCGAAAACTCGGTGAAATATCGTGAAAAGTTGGAGTCATACTCAAAAACTCATCCGGCTTATGGCGGAACCGTGTGAACTGCGCAACCTTTTACCTTTGATTTCTTGACATTTGAACATTGATTTCCCTACAATCTTCAAGCTCACGTGTCTATATCTGCGTCCGCGCCCTCGCGGACACTCGAAATGCAGCAGGAGGAACTTAAGATGAAGCGTACGTATCAGCCTAATAAGCGTAAGCGTGCCAAGACCCATGGCTTCCGTGCCCGTATGGCCACCAAGGGTGGTCGTGCTGTGCTCGCCCGTCGCCGCGCCAAGGGCCGCAAGCGTCTCACTGTCTAGCAGCGATACACACATCTCGCATGAAGACTATTAAGTCTCGGCAAGATTTCGAGCATGTGTTCAGTCAGGGGCGTCGTTTCAATCATCCTCTGATTCGAATGACCATATGTGAATCGGTTGGCGAAGGCGACTCTGGAAGGGTCGCCTTCGTTGGTGCTAAACGACTCGGTTGCGCAGTTGTGCGCAACCGTTCTAAGCGTGTGATGCGCGAGGCCGCCCGCAGCTGCGGATTTCCTGTTGCGGGTTATGACATCATCTTGTTCGCGACCCCCAAGACGAGGATCTCGTCGCCGGAGGAGATGAACGAGGCATTGCGTTCGCTTGTGATACGCGCCGGCGTTGCCGGGGAGGAGCGATGAGCAATCACGTTTTGCGACGTGTTGCCATCGCTCCTATTCGCATATATCAACAGGTTATTTCGCCCTTATTGCCTGACGCCTGCATTTATTATCCAACGTGTTCTCATTACGCCGTCCAGGCTATCGAGAAATACGGTGTTTGTAGAGGCTGCTGGCTTGCCGTGAGGCGCATCGCTCGCTGCAATCCCCTGCACGTCGGCGGTTATGACCCTGTGCCCTAGCGGGCACTCGCTATCGGAGGAAAAATTACATGTGGGATTGGATCGTTAACATCCTTTTCGAGCTGCTCAAGCTCATCCAGACCTTTGCGGTCGACTGGGGCCTGTCCATCATTATCCTGGTGGTCATCGTCCGTCTGCTGCTGACGCCACTCATGCTCAAGTCGACCAAGTCGACGGCCCGTATGCAGGTGCTGCAGCCCAAGATGCTCGAGATCCAGGAGCGCTACGCCGACGACCCCCAACGTCAGGCCGAGGAGATGCAGAAGTTCTACAGCGAGAACAAGTTCAATCCGCTGTCCGGCTGTCTGCCGCTTCTGATTCAGATGCCTATCCTCATCGCCCTGTTTACGCTTCTGCAAAACCTGCCTCATTACTTTAACGAGGGCACCTTCTCGTTCTTCAACATTCTGCCCGATCTGACTACCACGCCGAGCGCCTCTTTTGCCGATGGCTTTATGGTCGCACTGCCTGCGCTGGTTTGCCTGATTCTGTTTGCTGTCCTGACCCTGATTCCGCAGCTGTACATGTCGCGCAATCAGACTGGTCAGCAGGCCCAAAGCATGCGCATGATGGCCGTCGTCATGACCGTCATGATGCTCTGGATGGGCTGGAGCCTTCCCGTTGGTGTTCTTTTGTACTACGACGTGTCTTCTGCCTGGCAGGTTATCCAGCAGATCTTTGTGACGCAGAAGGTTATCGAGAAGGCTAAGGCCGAAGAGGAGGAGCGTCTTAAGAATGCCCCGCTGCAGGTTGAGGTCACGCGTCGCGAGAAGAAGCCGCGCCCGCACAAGAAGAAGTAGCGGTATAGTAATCTTATTTAGGTACCTAACTTTTGGAGTACGTTATGTCTGAAGAGATCGTCGAGGATATGCTTGAGGAGGTTGCCCCGCAGGCCGCGGGCGATTATCTCGAGATTGCACAGCGCTACAAGGCTGGTGAAGAGCTTACGGACGAAGAGCTCGACACCATTGCCGATGTTGCGATTTCTATTCTTCGTTCCATCCTTTCGCATTTCGACGCCGCCAACTCTCCTATCGATGAGTATGTGGGCGACGAGGGCGAACTGATTCTTGATGTAACGGCTTCCGACCTTGCCGTCCTTATTGGTCGTCATGGACGCACCCTTGATGCCCTTCAGGTTATGTTCTCGCTGTTGGTGAGTCGCAAGCTTGGCTTTAGGTATCCGGTCGTCGTCGACGTCGAGGGATATAAGAGCCGCCGCCAGGACAAGGTTGCCTCTATGGCTCAGTCTGCTGCCGAGCGGGCAGTGCGCACTCACAAAAGCGTTTCGCTTCCGCCCATGAATGCCTACGAGCGCCGTCTGGTTCATATTGCTCTTCGCGGCAACGACGCCGTCGACACGCATTCTGAGGGTTCTGACCCCGATCGTCATGTTGTGATTGTTGCTCGATAACCTAAACGAGCTTATCTTAAGGGGGCGTGGTTTCCACGTCCCCTTTTTTTGTCAAAAGTTCTTGATACACTGATTTTTGTCAGATAGGAGTTTGTCTTGTTTGTACTAACCGATGAGCAGACAAGCCAGATGCTTGGTCGTCTAATTTCGTATTGCGAAGACTATTCTTTGAAGGTCTCCAATGATGCCCTACGCTCCTGTATTGAGCATCTTGATCTTGTTTTGGAGGCTAATAAGACCACCAATCTTACGCGCATCCTAAATATCGAAGATGCGGCTGTTCTTCATATTCTTGATTCGCTTGTGTTGCTTCCCTATATAGACATAGCTCCAGAAGGCGCGTTGTTAGACATGGGTACTGGTGCAGGGTTTCCTGGTATCCCTTTGACAATTGCTAGCGGACGTAAGGCTACCTATATCGATTCGGTTGGCAAGAAGGTTGATGCCGTCAACTCATTTGTTGAGGCTCTCGGTCTCAAGCATGCTCACGCGGTTCATGATCGTCTTGAAGAATATGCCCGAAGCCATAAGAAACAGTTTGCTGTTGTTACTGCTCGTGCACTTGCACCGTTACCAGTTCTCGTCGAGTACGCTTCACCATTTCTAATAGATAGTGGTCTCTTTGTTATTACTAAGGGAAACCCGTCAGACGTCGAACTTCAGTCTGGTCTAAATGCTGCTACCATATGCGGGTTCACCACGCTTATGACAGATGATTTAGATTTGCCAAATGGCTTGGGTCATCGCGAGTTTATCATTCTAAAAAAATCTCGTCCGGCATCTATTTCGCTTCCACGTGCTAATGGCATGGCGAAGAAGAATCCGCTTGCCTAGATGTTTCACGTGAAACATAATGGATAGTAATTACTTGTTATGTTTCACGTGAAACATAACAGATGATGAATCGGAATGTTTCACGTGAAACATCCTCCGTTTAACAGCTTAAAATACACCAGGAGGGACCGTGGGATTTCGCGACGTTAAGCGTTCAAAGAGCGCAAAAGACACGCGTATCATTGCAATCATCAATCAAAAGGGTGGTGTGGGTAAGTCCACCACAGCAGTAAACCTTGCAGCAGCACTGGGTGAACAGGGTCGAAAGACGCTGATTGTCGATTTTGATCCACAGGGTAATAGCACGAGCGGCTTTGGAATCGAAAAAGAAGAACTCGATAACTGCATCTATGATGCATTGCTGAATGATGTTCCGGCTGAATCGCTTGTTCTTGATACAAATTGCAATAAGGTATTTGTAATTCCGGCTACTATTCAGCTTGCAGGTGCCGAAATTGAGCTTGTAAGCGCAATTGCACGAGAAACACGCTTGAAGGATCTGCTTGAGCCTGTTAAGGATGAGTTTGACTTTATATTTATCGACTGTCCGCCTTCACTTGGCTTGTTGACCATTAATGCGTTGACGGCGGCGGACAGTGTTCTGATTCCGATTCAGTGTGAGTATTACGCACTCGAAGGTGTCACCAAGCTGCTTGAGTCGATGAAGATGGTCAAAACACGCCTAAATAAGAGCCTTGATACCTATGGCGTGCTTATGACGATGTATGATTCGCGAACATCGCTCTCAAATCAGGTTGTCGAAGAAGTGCAGTCGTACTTTGGCGATAAGGCATTTAAGACCTTGATTCCGCGTACGGTTAAAATATCAGAAGCACCGTCGTTCGGTGAGCCGGTAATTACATATGCACCGCAAAATAAGGGTGCAAAGGCGTATATGAACCTTGCCAAAGAGGTGATCAAGCGTGCCTAGTCCTAGGAAGCGTGGCGGTTTGGGTCGCGGACTCAATGCATTGGTATCCGAAGCAGAATATGAGACCGGTGGATCTGCGACGTCCGCATCCAATACTGCTTCGAAAACTAAGCTTCCAATCGAAGATATCGTTCCAAACCCCAACCAACCCAGAATTCATTTTAATGAGACTGAGCTTCGAGAGTTGAGTGAGTCGATTCAGGAGCATGGTGTTCTTCAGCCGCTTCTTGTACGCAAGCACGGTAATGGCTATGAGATTATCGCGGGTGAGCGCCGTTATCAGGCTTCTAAGCTCGCTGGACTTGAGGAAGTTCCTGTCATCATAAAAGATGTGGATGATGAACAGATGCTTGCGCTTGCATTGATTGAAAATCTGCAACGCTCTGATCTCAATCCCGTCGAAGAGGCTAAGGGATATCGACAGCTCATCGATGCGAGTGGTATGACTCAAGAGGCCTTGTCGAAGGCTGTTAGCAAGTCTCGCTCTGCAATCACCAATTCGCTGCGCCTACTTGATCTTCCCGAGGTTGTTCAGCAGATGATCTTTGAAGGTAAGCTGACTGCTGGCCATGCTCGTGCAATTCTTGCAGTTCCATACGAAGATGCACGCATTAAGTTAGCTGAGAAGGTTGTTGCGGAAGGATTGTCCGTCCGCGCGACAGAAAATCTTGCTCCGTTGTTTTCTGCCGGAGAGACACCAAAAACGCCTCGAACCGCAACGCCTCAGTCTTTTAAGAAGGCGGCACGCGTTCTGCGTCAGGTGTTTAACACGAACGTTCGCGTAAAGAGCTCGCGCGGCAAGAACAAGATCGAGATTGAATTTAAGGATGAAGAGGAACTCTCTCGCATTCTTGGCGAAATCATTCAGTTTGATCAAGGAGGTCAGGATGAGGAATAAAGTTCTGACTGCTGTCGCTTTAGCTGCTACTGTTGCAGTTGGCGCTTTTGCCGGTTATAAGATTGCGACAGATGATGAATTGCGTGGTCGTTTACTTCGCGGAGCGCAGGATATCGTTGATACCTCAAAAAAGAAAATGGATGTTATGACCGAGGACGTTGCCATGCGTACGGCTCAGATGACTAAGAATCCCAAGATCAACCAAGATTGGGTTAATCATCAATGGGAAAATGTAGGCTTTTAGGTACCTAACAATGACTCATCTATTCTGAAGGGTTCCTTGTCTGATCACCAGTACAGGGATTCCTAATTTCATCCTAAATAATGTTGGACTATCGTATGATGCTGATAGTCGATGAATATGAAACAGCCCCGGTTGCAATTAAGCAACCGGGGCTTTCTGATGTTTCACATGAAACGATTGGGCTGGTCGCCCCTACGCATTCTTCTGAACTTTGAAACGCTGCTTGAGTTGGCCACAAGCCGCATCGATATCGTTACCACGGGAGTTGCGAATCGTGGTCTCGATACCACGGGACTCAAGACGGCGTTGAAGGTCTTCTACCTTATGGATCGGTGACGGCTTGAGCGGGCTGCCCTCAATATCGTTGAGCTGAATCAGGTTGACGTGGCACAGCGTGCCCTCACAGAAGTCGCAGAGCGCCTGCATTTCGGGGTTGGTGTCGTTGACGCCCTCGATCATGGCATATTCGTACGTCGGACGGCGGCCGGTCTTCTCGGTGTAGAGCTGCAGTGCCTCGTGAAGGCGCAGGAGTGTGTATTTCTTGACACCGGGCATGAGCTTATTGCGTGTGGACTGGATAGCGGAGTGCAGCGAGACAGCTAGGGTGAACTGCTCGGGAATGTCGGCAAACTTACGGATGCCAGGAATAACACCGCTGGTAGACACGGTGAGATGGCGCGCTCCAATGCCGATACCGTCGGGGTCATTAAGGATGCGCAGCGCCTTAAGAACCTCATCGTAGTTGGCAAAAGGCTCGCCCTGGCCCATGAACACTACGCTTGTCGCGCGCTCGCCAAAGTCATTGGAAACGTGAAGTACCTGGTCGACGATTTCCTGGGCGGTCAGCGAGCGCCTGAGGCCGTTGAGACCGGTAGCGCAAAAAGCACAGCCCATTCCGCAGCCGGCTTGGGTGGATACGCAGACAGAGAGCTTGTTGCGACGGGGCATGCCGACGGTCTCGACAGAAATGCCATCGTGGTACTCGAGTAGGTATTTACGAGAGCCGTCCTTGGACACCTGCTTGGTGAGCTCGGTCGGCGTGTCGAAGGCAAATGCCTCCTTTAACTGCTCGCGGAAAGCCTTGGGAAGGTTGGTCATATCGTCAAACGAACAAACGTTCTTCTCAAAAACCCATTCAATGAGCTGCTTCGCGCGGAAAGCGGGCTGGCCGAGTTCGGCCACGAGCTCGCGAATATCGTTTTGGCTCAAGTCGCGAATGTCCTGAGATTTAGTCCTGGGATTCATGGAAGCCTTTCGATTTTGGGGAAACGTAGGGGGTATCGCTACAATATGGTATCAGCTGCAGAAATCATAGAGGAGGAGTCTGCCCATGCCGGGTAAAAGCCTAGAGAACATGCACGTAGCGGTCTTGGCGGGCGGCCATTCCGCCGAGCGCGAGATTTCGCTCAATTCGGGAAAGAACGTCGTGGTGGCCCTAAAGGAGGCTGGCTACACTTCGGTGGAGCTGCTCGATACGGCTGCCGATGATTTTATGGTGACTATGGCAACTGGCGATTTTGACGTGGCGTTTATCGCCATGCACGGCGCCGGCGGCGAGGATGGCGCCATGCAGGGAGCCATGGAGACGCTGGGTATCCCCTATACGGCGTCGGGTGTGCTCGCCAGCGCGTGTGGCGCCGATAAAGAGGTTTCAAAGCTTCTGTATGCAAAGGCAGGCATCCCCATTGCCCCCGGTTTGGCGCTTGAGGCGGGCGATGAGGTCGATATCGATCGCATCGTTGAGATTTGCGGCGAGCGTTGCTTTGTAAAGCCCGCCGTCAACGGCTCCAGCTACGGCATCTCCCTGGTACACGGGCCCTCTGAGCTGCCTGCCGCCATCGCCAAGGCCTTTGAGTACGGCGATAAGGTGCTGGTCGAAAAGTGCATCGAGGGAACCGAGATTACCGTAGGCGTCTACGGCGAGGATGACGTGCGCGCCCTGCCGATCGTCGAGATTCGCAAGCCTGAGGACTGCGAGTTCTATGACCTGGATGTGAAGTACGTCGATCCCACGGATATCCACCGTATTCCGGCGCAGATTTCGCCCGAAAACTATGCTCGTGCCCAGGAACTTGCCTGTGCGGCCCACAAAGCCCTCGGCTGTCTGGGCATTTCGCGCAGCGATTTTATCGTGAGCGAGGACGGCCCCGTCATCCTCGAGACCAATACGATTCCCGGTATGACCGATACGTCGCTGTATCCGGACGAGATTCGTCATACCAAAGACATGACCTTCCCGCAGGTCTGTGACAGTCTGATTCGCATGGGTCTCCGTCGAGCGGGCATTGCATGCTAATCGAGGATGCTGTATCTCCTGGAACGCCGCAGTTTGTCATTGATTCCTATGCAACGCTTGCCGAGCGTGCCCGCACACAATCGTTTGGCCTTATCGAGGAGGATGTTATCGTCCTCGATACCGAGACCACGGGTCTTTCGGTCCAGGACAACGAGCTTATCGAGATTTCCGCGGCCCGTCTTTCGGGCCGCGAGGTCGTTGACCGCTTTGACACGTTTGTGCATCCCAAGCAGCTGATCCCTGCCGAAATCACTGAGCTCACAAGCATCACAAACGCCGATGTGGCCGATGCCCCCTCGGCTGTAGAGGCCGTGGCTGCGCTCGCCGATTTTGTGGGCGGGTGCCCGGTTATCGCGCATAATGCCACGTTTGACCGATCGTTCATCGAATCGGTCAAGGGCGGTGTCAACGTCAGCGACATCTGGATCGATTCGCTGGCGCTGTCCCGTATCGCGCTGCCGCGCCTGGCATCGCACAAGTTGTCCTTTATGGCCGATCTGTTTGGCTGCGACTCCGTGTCGCACCGTGCAAGTGCCGATGTCGATGCCCTGTGTGGGGTGTGGCGCGTGCTGCTGGTTGCCCTTACGGACTTGCCGCAGGGCCTTATGGCGCGTCTGGCGGATATGCACGCGGATGTTCCTTGGTCCTATCGTCCCATTTTCTCGTTTTTGGCAGGTCAAAACCCCGGCTCGATTTTCTCGCTTGCTGCCGCCCGCGCCGACGTGCTCAAGGCCGATCGCGCCGATGATCGCGTGGATGCCGACGAGCTGCCGGTTCTTAACATGCCGAGCCGCGAAGAGATTGAGGCGGATTATGCCCCCGGTGGTCTAGTCAATCGCATGTATCCCACTTATGAGCCGCGCGACGAGCAGATTGCCATGGCGCTCGAGGTACGCGACGCGTTGGTTACGGATACGCATCGCGTGATAGAGGCCGGTACGGGCGTCGGTAAATCGATGGCGTATCTCGTGCCCTTTGCCGAGGCCGCCCGCCGAAACAACATTACCGTTGGCATTGCGACCAAATCGAATAATCTTGCCGATCAGCTTATGTACCACGAGCTGCCAAAACTCGCCGAACAACTGGACGGAGGCTTGTCATTCTGTGCGCTCAAGGGATATGACCACTATCCGTGCCTGCGCAAACTCGAGCGCATGAGCCGAAGTCAGGCCGAGATTACCACCAAGCGCGATCCTGCCGACACGCTCACAGCGGTTGCGGTGATCATGGCGTATGTGTGCCAATCTGCCGATGGTGACCTCGATTCGCTCGGCATTCGCTGGCGCAGCGTCAACCGTCCCGACTTTACGACGGCCTCGCGCGAATGCGCTCGCCGCCTGTGTCCGTTCTTTCCCGATAAATGCCTCGTCCACGGTGCCCGTCGTCGCGCGGCGCATGCCGATGTCGTGGTCACAAATCATTCCCTGCTGTTTCGCAACGTTGCGGCCGAAGGGAGAATTTTGCCTCCCATCCGCCACTGGGTAATCGACGAGGCCCATTCCATCGAGCGCGAGGCGCGCCGCCAGTGGGCGCGCGTGGTCTCGGCAGACGAATCTCGCGTGCTATTTGAGCGCCTTGGCGGGTCGAGCTCCGGTGCATTGAGCCAGGTATCTCGTGATTTGGCGACATCCGAAGGCTCCACGCTTTATCTGGGGCTCACCGCGAAGGCGACGTCTACGGTCGCACGCGCGAGCATGGCACTCGCCGAGGTGTTTGACGGCGTGCGTGAGCTCGGCCGTCGCGCCCGCGGTGGCTATGACAGCGCAAATCTGTGGATTGGCCCCGAGTTGCGCGAGTCGGATGACTGGCATGACTTCTTGCAGTCTGCCAGCGCTGCTATCGATGCCCTGGAGCAGGCGGATAAAAATGTTGCCGCGCTGGTGCAGGCTGTCGCTGCCGATAAACCCGAGGTCGTCGTCGACCTGGGCGATATTTCGCGCCGTCTGCACGAGCTGGCCGAGAACCTCAAGCTCATCATTGACGGCACCGACGAGCATTATGTGTACTCGCTGCAGGTCAACCGCCGCCTACGTGCGGGCGGAGAATCCATGACCGCCGAGCGCATCGACATCGGCGAGGCCCTGGCGAACGAGTGGCTGCCCGAGGTGCATACGGCCATCTTTGCCTCGGCAACCATGACGGTGTCCAAGAGCTTTGAGCACTTTAACCATGCCGTAGGCCTCGATCGCATTGGCGCTTCGGCATCCTCGTCACTACATCTGGATTCGAGCTATGACTTCGATTCGAACATGGCCGTAGTCGTGGCGGGGGACATTCCCGACCCTCGCGACCGCGAGGGCTATCTGTCCGCGCTCGAGCGCGTGCTGGTCGATGCCCATCTTGCCATGGGCGGGTCGGTACTCACGCTGTTCACCAATCGCCGCGATATGGAAGACCTGTACGCTCGGGTTGAGCCCAAGCTGGCGCGTGCCGGCCTGGAACTCAATTGTCAGCAGCGCAATTCGTCTCCCCGTCGCTTGCGCGATCGCTTTATCAACGAGTCGACCTCGTCGCTCTTTGCTCTCAAAGCATTTTGGGAGGGCTTCGATGCCAGCGGCGAGACGCTGAGATGCGTCATTATCCCCAAGCTGCCATTCTCGAGCCCCACCGATCCTCTCTCGTGCGAGCGCAATCTGCGCGAGGACCGCGCCTGGGTACGCTACTCGCTGCCCGAGGCGGTTCTCGAGGTCAAGCAGGCGGCCGGTCGCCTGATTCGCTCATCGACCGATTGTGGCGTGTTGATTTTGGCCGACCCGCGTCTGGTGACGAAGGGTTACGGCAAGAAATTTCTGACATCGCTGCCTACCAGCTCGTATCAGCGCATCGAAACGGCGCAGATCGGCCACTATCTTCAGTTATGGCGCCAAGCGCACGAACGCCATCGCTAAGAACGGAAGGCCATTGCCTCGGCGGCATCACATAGGCGCTTTGAAAGGGCGGGGTCGTCTGCGATGCGGATGGCTCCGCCCGCTGCGATAATCTGGCTAAACAGCCAGTTTTCGGAGCTATAGCAAACGGTCACGCTTGCCGTACCCTCCCCATCGGCTTTAATTGACCTGATACCTGCCCACCTCACGCGTTCTGCCATATCGAGCGGCATCAGGAGCTTAACGCTCTGGCTTGCCTGTGCAAGGGAATCGTGCAGGGACGTGGTTTCGGTCGTGTGACGCACGACGGAGTCTTCCGTCAGCAGAAGCTCCTCGATCTTGTCCATACGGTAGGAGCGCTGCCCGTCTGCCTCGACATCCCAGGCAATCAGGTACGTTTGGTCGCCGTTGGTCGTGATCTTTAGGGGGTCGATCAATCGCCTGCGTGGATGCTGGTCGTCCAGGGAGCGGTAGGTGACGAGGCATCGCACACCATCCTGAATTGCACAGCAGAGTTGCTGCCAATAAGATCCGCGGGCGACGGTATCGACAACGCGTTGGTTGTATCCGAGTTCCGCCGGAAGGAGTGCGCGCCGGATGCGCACCGCCGCGCACTCCTCGATTCCGAGTGACTCCAATTCATGGTTGAGTACGGCGCCCTCGGCGGCACTCAGGCGAAGCGGCAGCACACGGCCCGCATCGCCGATGAGAACCACACGTTCATCGCGGCATTCGCAAATGATGCGCGCGCCCGATTCGCGGTCTGCGAGCGTCGAGATGATGCCGATGATCTCGTCGAGCGAAGCTCCGGAGATATCGAAGCGACTGCAGATTTCGTCTCGCGTCATGCCCGCCTCGCCGGCGGCATAGAGTGCCTCCATAATGTCGATGGAGCGCGAGAGCCTTTGTTCGCTGGTGAGCTTACGCACGGCCATGAGCGCTCACTGTCCTTTCGATGAGGCGGTTCCACGCCTGCTTGAGTTCGTTGGGCGCTACGGGCCTCATACCGTCAACGCTGTGTTCCATGCAAAATGACGCCGCCGCATTCAGGTCGCGAACGTCAACGGTCCAGGTCCAGCCGTCTTTGGCGTGCTCGAGCCTTCCTCGCCCACGTGTGAGGCCGTGGACCATGTCGGATTGAGCCTGCGGAGCAAACGAGAAAGTTGCCGTGACGGGTTGGCAATCGGAGAAATCGAATTCAAAGAAGAGGTAATCGTTGAGATTGAAGTCCGCGGGAATGGCGTAAGCCCGCGATGGACGCCACGCACGAACGATGCGATCGCAGCGAAAGGTTCTGATTTTGCCGGTGGCGTCATCTAGGCCGCAAAAGTAGGCTGTTCCTTCACGCTCGAACATGCCGTAGACGCAAACAGTGCGTTGTCGTTGCTCACCCCGTCCGTTTTGATACAAAAAACGCAGCGCGCATCGGTCGGCAAACGCGCTCCATACCGCATCGACCGTCGGCGAGTGAACAACGGGGGGCTCGGCCGTATTCGTCTCGCCGGTAAGATAGGCAATTTTGGAGCGTATGTCGGCGAGCGGGGTCGCAAAGGCCGAAGAGCCCGTGGTGAGGGTCTGATCGATAGCGTTTAGCAGAATGTCGGCATCGTCTGCGGTGATCAAACCGCCCGCGGCAAACGTATGCTCACGGTCGATTGTCCAGGCGCTCTCCTCGGTCTCCTGGGCACCCGCGGCGCGAACTTCCTTGATCACAATGCCCCGCTCGAGCAGCTTGTCGCGGTCGCGGCGAAACTTTCGCTTATCCGAGTCGACGTTGCCCGATCCGTAGCCTAGGTCAGAATCCAGCACGATCTGCTCGGTTGTTAGAGGCTCGGGGGAACTGTTGAGGACAAAGAAAAGGTTGAGGATACGCTGGGCGGTTTTGTCGAAACCGGGTTCTGGCGCATTTGTTTTGTTTGTCGCGGTCATATCGCTTACCGTCATAGAATCCTCGCATGGGAAGGTTATTTGATGCCATGATTTTAATCCGATATGGAGATTAGGCTATATCCTTGTCCGCTCAGTGCGTTAAGATGCCCAGATTTCGGCCGATTGCGTTCGCTCGGGGTATACTTTCGACTATATACGGTTCTAATGTGCAAGCATTGGGCCTATTTGTCGGATTATGGATGTGGAGCGCACATGGCGAACACCCAGAACTATATCAATCACCTGCTGCAGGGCACGGGCATCACGCCGGCGTGCAGCGAAGAAGAGCGTTTGGCTGCCGAGGATATCGCCCAGATCTTCCGCAATCATGGCTTTGATCCTGAAGTCCAGGAATTTAACGCTCCTGCACCCAGCAGGCTGGCATTTGCCGTCACAGGCATTCTGTCTTTTGCCGGTGCCCTGCTTATGGGTATTGGCGGCAGCATCGGCTTAATCGGTGTTCTGCTGGCCATCGCCGGTGCCGTGTTGTATGTGCTCGAGCGTACCGGTCGCCCTGTTATCTCTCACCTGGGCAAGACGGGCGTGAGTCAAAATGTCATTGCCTATCACAAGGCCACAGGTCCGCTTGCATCTCCGCGCAACCGTCCGGTGGTTGTTGTCGCCCATTACGATTCTCCGCGTGCCGAGCTCCTCGCTCGCGAACCGTACGCGCCGTATCGCGCGCTCATCGCCAAGATGCTGCCGGTCGCCACGATTGTCCCCGCTGCCGTCGCCATTCTGCGTATTCTGCCGCTCCCCGGCGCTCTGAAGATTCTGCTTTGGATCGTTGCGATCCTCGCCTCTCTTGTGGCGCTCGCCAACGCGGCCAATATCATTGCCAACCGTTTTGTTCTTCCCTATACGTCCGGTGCGGTCTGCAATAAGTCTTCTGTAGCCGCGATGCTCGGTGTCATGGATAACGTTGCCCCTTACCAGGGCGAAAACGAGTTCCCCAACGACATTCCGTTTGATGACTATTTTGGTGAGCAAAAGCGTCGTGCCGAGGAGATGGCGCGCGCGGCGGCTGAGTATGCCGCTGCCCAGCAGCAAAACGACTACGGCAATACGATCGAGTACGAAGAGCCCTCCTACACCGAGGACGAGTTTGGCCAGCCGATCGTTCCCGAATCCGAGCAGGGCGAAGTTTTTGACGAACAGATCGATGGCTTTGAGGGTGCCTCAGCTGACGAAACCCTGATTGGTGTCATTGCTCCCGAGGCTCAGGCTGAAGCCGAGGTTGCTGCCGAGCCGGTCGCGGATGAGGATGCCGTCGAGTCGATTGGGGCGCCCGCTGTCGCCGAGCCGAGCGAGCCCGAGCCTAAGCTGTATCGCAATGCCGCCGGAAATATTCGCTTTGGCTCTGATGCCATTCGTGCCTTGGGGATGCTTCCCGAGTCGTGCACGCTTGATTACGAAGAGGGCGAGGAGCCGACGATCGATCCCGAGCCTGCTTCGGTTGAACCTGTCGCCGCGCCTGCCGACGAGCCCGTCGTCGATACCGAGCCCGAGACGGAACCCGAGCCCAGCCCTGCACCCGAGCCGGACACCGCTGCACCCGCTCCGGTGGTTCAGGATGTGCACGACGATTCCGCCAGCGATTACGATGAGTATCCGCAGCGCGTTTCCTATGAGAGCGATACCGATTTTTCGGCCGATCTACCGGTCGCGACGCCCCATGCCGATATAGCATCTGCGTTCTCTTCGATTGGAGCCGGCGCTTCAAGCTTCTTTAAGGGCGCACTCGCTAAGGGTAAAAAACTTGTCGACGACCTTGAGGAAAAGCGTGCCGCTGCGCGCGAGGTGGCAGAGCAGGAGGCTATTGCCCACCAGCAGGCTGTCGAGGCCGAGCGTGAGCGTGCGGCGCGGGAATTTGAACAGCATGAGGCTGACCAGCCTGCCGCGACGGAGGTCGCCGAGGCTACGACGTCCTTTGAGGCCCAGCAGCCAATCGACGCCACCGAGACGCTCGATGCCGCGAAGTTCGATGCCACGATAACGTTCGAGAAGCAGGGTACTGCCATCGCCGAGCCCCTTTCTGTTTCCGATGAGTCCCAGGATGCTGCAGATGAGATCGAGGCGCCCGAAGCCGAGCCGGCTGAGAGTGTCGATGCCGAGCAGGTTGAGAACGTTGACGCCGAGACGAACATCGCCGACGAGATTGAAGCCGACGCGACGGTCGTCGTTGAGCAAGAAGAGACCCCGGTGGTTTCTAACGCCGATGAGTCCAGGCCGTACTCTACGCAGATCTTTACCATGCCTGCCCCGAGCGATCCCGGCTCCACGGTTGCCAACCCCGCATCGGCGCAGGTCGAGACGGTTGATTCGCTCATGGCACAGATTTCGTCCAAGGCCGCACCGCGTCCGCAGATGAATATCCCCGATCCCGCTTCTGCTCCGGTGCCCACACCTTCTTCTTCGCCGCTTGCCTCGGTCCCCGATCCATCGCTGCCCTCGATGCAGCAGGCCAACGTCGCATCCCGCACATCCCTCTTCGATCTCCCCGACCCCTCGGCTCAGGCCGACGATCCTTTCGCGACGGCTCAGGGGCCCGAGCCCACGTCGGCACCGGTTGCACCCTCCATGCCCGTTTCTTCGGGCGCTCAGCCCATCGAAACCATCTCGGCTCCCGTCGCCAAGGAGGCAAAGCCTCAGAAGCGTGGTCTGGGCGGCTTGTTCGGACGCAAAAAGAAGAATGAGCAGAACAGCATGAGCGACTGGCTGGGCGTCGAGGATGACTACGATGCCAAGAAGTCTGGCCGCGGTATCGGCTCTTGGGATAACTTTGAGGACGATGATAACGGCTGGAAGGGCGGTGCCACCTCTTCTGACGGCGCTTCTGCCGAGGACATGCTTTCGGCTGTTGCCTCCATGGGTGATGACGAGCTGCTTGGTCACGATATCTGGTTTGTGGCAACGGGTGCCTCGGATTGTGACGGCGCCGGTATGAAGGCGTTCCTCGAAGCCCATCGCGATAAGCTGCGTGGTGTGTTCTTTATCAATCTTGAGTCCATTGGAGCCGGTAGGCTTTCGGTCGTGACGGTCGAAGGCGAGCAACAGTTGCTCAAGGGTGATCGCCGCATCATGAATCTGGTCAGCAAGGTGTGCAAGTCGTTCCACGTTGATTGTGGCGCGTTTGAGATGCCCTATGCCAAGACCGATGCCTATGCCGCGCTCGAGGCGAGCCGTCGCGCCCTCACAATTGCCGGTGTCGATGGCCCGCGTCTTGCCTGCGCGCGCACCGAAGACGATTTGCCGTACAACGTCAACCCGACGAACATCGCTACGGTATCCGAGGTTGTCACCGAGGTCATCCGCCGTTCGTAGCGGACCTCTAAGGAGTTAGTGTGTTTTCATACATCAAACGCCATTGGCCCGTCTATGTGGTTCTGTTTTTGATCGCCATCGCTATGGGTCTGGGGGCCGCATATATCGTGGGTGCTAAGGGGTCGACGCCCAGGTCCACGATGAGCGAAGAGGTGGAGCAAGAGCAGAGTTTGGGTGCCGACGGCATTTCGGATGGCGATCTGGAACTTGTTGACGGCGGGTCTGCGTCTACGGAATAGCCTTTGGTTACATACGCCAGATAACGGGCGAGCCGGCATATCGGCTCGCCCGTTATTTCTACCTACTCCTCTTTTGATGCCGAGCTTAGCCAAGTGAGCCAAATTGCTGTGCCACCGGCGGTCAATAATGCGGTGAGAAAAGAGATGATGGGTGCATTGCCCGTATTTGGAAGATCCTGCGGAATGGCGCTTTTTTGAACAACACGATCTTTATCGTGCGACTCGAGTTTTTCGCCTCCTCCGTTGCGGCAAAGGTCAACACGGGCACTGTTGGCGAGTGCGGTTTGGGGCGTATAGGATGAGGTTGCACACATCCGGATGATTGCTCCGTGTAAATCCGATTTGAGGGATGCCGTCGCGTCGTCAAGGTCGTCATGCTCGTCTTTAAGCCCATTGCGATTCCAAGAATCGTTGTCGCGCCGGGTCGTAAAGTCTGCGGAAACCGAGCCATACTCAAAGCGAATCCCCGTGATAACATCGTCGTCCGAAAGCGTAAGGTCCTTTACTTCGAGGGTGGAAGACTCTGTGGTCGAGACATCGGCTTTCCAAAGACTCCAGCCATCGTAATCGACAATCCGCACATCCTCGCCCAGCCGCTCTTTGACCTCGGCTGTCTCGAGCCACGGGTTGGTGTGTTCATCGTCAAGTGTGGCGTTGGCCTTTTCCTTTATGCCCAACTTGTCTGCCGGTGACGTTCGATACCAAACATTGCAGAGCCCGTTTAAGTCGCCGACGGCGATCGGGGTTTTAATGGCGACAAGTTTGGCCGTGCCGTCTTTGGCACATTCGAGATCGTCGGTGACGGTGAACTCGTCGACCCAGGTGCTCGATTCGTTTTGAGCGTCGATGGTGTAGGAATAGGAGCCCTTACTGTCGGGTTGTGTCGCCGCCCGGTTTTTACCGTCGCCGTTCGCCACTGTTCCCTTTGCGGTTGGCCGCGCGATTTCTTGTCGCTTGTCGACGCTCCCCTTAATCTCAATCGGTGCATCCGTCATGGTTACGGCCTGGATCTTCCCCGTATCCTCGACTTCAAAGGATACGTCTTCAGCGAGGTCATAGGAGCGCGGGGACATTGTTTCGCGTAGGGTATAAGAACCGGGTTCAAGGTGCTCCACGCGATGCGGCTGCTCGGATGATATCCAAGAATCAATTTCTGTTCCATCGGCGTCGCATAAGACCAGTCGGGCGCCTTTAACTTCATGCTTGTCTGTCATATCGACCTTGGAGAAATCGACCTTGGTGTAATCATTAGGCAATTCGATCTGCGACTCGACCACGGGGACCTTCTGGTCGATATAAGTAAGCTCAACGATATGTGCTGTCCGATCAAGTAGATAGCCGTCGGGAGACTGGGTTTCAACGACTTCGTATCGTGCCGTTCCGCAACCCAGCGAAAGGTTGTCTACGCGAGCTTTTCCCTGTTCATCGGTTGTGACGGCGGCAACGGCTTCACCGGCAAGGGCGGCAATGTGGCCATCGGGGCAAACGATATCGTCGGCAGCGCGAATTTCAAACTTGGCACCAGATAGGGCACTGCCGTCTACTGCGTCAGCCTTCGCGATCTCGATGCTTCCGGTTGCCGCGCTGTTGAAATACGAGACGGCGGCGATAGGTGTGAGATCTGCATCGGCAGGAATCGTCACCTTCAGTTCGTCGCCCACAAGGTAGGGCGCTTTGGCTGCGACTTCTCGTACGTAATATGTGCCCGGCTTGAGCGATTCTGGCAACGTGACGGTGCCGGTCGCATTGGTGGTAAAGGTGTTCATAACGTTGTGCGTCGGATACCAGCATGTTTGAGAGATGGGTTCACGGTTGCTGTTGAGCAGCTGAAAACTAAAGCCGGCAAGGGGGACGGAAGCTCCCGTCTGGGCATCGCGTTTGATGATTTGGAGGTGTGTCGAAAGGGTGTGATTGTCCACTATGTACTGAAGCTTGGCTCCGTCGGCGATTTGCTCGGGCGCGATGGTCCAATCCTCTGCCCGCTTGAAGCCTGCGGGAACAGTTTCCGGGACCTCGCGAACGGTATACCCCTCACGATCGTAGGGGATGGCGCCATGGACGCCGTCCGGTCGTGTGCCCGCGCCAAACCAGGCCTTGGTCTGGTCTTTGGTGGATGCGAAGCCATAGATATTTGTCGTCAATGTGCCTACGACCTGCTTAGAGCTGTTGCTGACGATTTCAAAGACGACGCCTTCCGCTGGCTGTTCTAATCCCGATTGCTCGCCGTTCCCGTAATCCTTGAACTTGGAAATCTCGAGGTCAAACGCAATATGAGTATTGGGGATGCGGCGTTCGAGCTCAACGACGCCCATGTCGTTTAGTTGATTGGGGCCGACCGTATAGGTCCAGCTGTCATGGGGGAGCAGGTAGCCCTCTGGTGCTTTCGATTCGTAGAGGGTAAAGGTTCCCAGGGGAATGCCGCTTAAGGTCGCCTGGCCATCGCCTTCGGTCGTGAAGGTGCGCGTCCACCCAGGGGTAGATTGCGAGACACAGGTAAATTCGGCTTTGGCGAGCGAGGTTCCCGCCTGCGCTCCGGCATTCGTGGCGGCATCGGTTTTGACGACACGCAGCGTGATAGAACCTGGCTGCTCGTTGATTGTGACATGTCCGCCGCTCTTTCCGGTGGTAAAGGCAATGCGATCGCGTCGGGACAGATAGCCTGTCGGCGCTTTGGTTTCGATTAGGTAGTATGCCGTGTTAGGCAAAAGTGTTGCCCGTGCACGACCGTTGCCGTCCATTTTGATGCTGCCGACGTGTTTGCCTGTGTTTTCCTCAAAGATGTTAAACGTCGCCCCACCTAACTGATACGTATCGTTCCCGCTGGTAATGACAGTGTCTGCAGATCTTTTCTCAAAGGATACGTTGATGGTGGGCAAAACGTAGAGCATATCCTGGTGCCGGCCTTCGTTAGAGACGGGTCCGTGATAGCGTCTGGCGCGATGCGGGTCGGCCTTAATATTTCCGGCTTTTGCGTTGTCGTAGAGCCAGCGCGCCGCCGCGACAACCTCGGCGTCTTGATCGAACTTGCCGCTTTTGGCAACGCCGGCGTTGTTTGTATACGCAAAAGAGCCATCGGGGCGCGTGGTTCCTTTGAGCATCCACACGGCAATCTGGGTTGCGGCGCGGGCGCGTTCGGCCGTTAGGTTATGGCCGCCAAATGATGTGGCGGAGGGGTATCCATGGCAGATGACGGCGGCAAACTCGTTGTCGAGCCATGTCCAACCCTGATTGTAGGTCCGCCAGGGTCCTCCTGGGCTGCTGGGGCCGGGGCAGTCTTGGTTCATGCAGTAAGAAATCGAGGCGTCTTGTGCCTCGTACTTGCCAATGCCAAACGGTCCGCACATATCGCTGATGGTGCGAAAACTAAGCGTATCGTTTCCATCGACGGCGCGGGCGGTACCAGGCGTGGCGCAGGCTAGAAACAACAAGAGGAATAGGAGCAGCGGTGCTGTTGCGATTGCGCTGTGGACAGAGTGCGTGGGTGCATTGGACATGGCTGCTCCTTATCCTTTGTGCGCCGCGCTGGGAGATTGCGGCGCGTGGGATGAGATTAGCGCCGGGGGTCATACGGGTAAGTACCGCGAGCTGACCAAGAACTTGCCAAGTTCCCAACAAATGGAGACCGGTTTTAGATAATCAAACAAAAAAGCAGGTAGAAGACGGTGTGAAACAGGTTACTCGAGTCCCTGTTCTCGCAATTTGAGTAACAAGAAGATGTTTTTCCATGCGTAAAACAAGGGTTAGTGCCCTTGTATTAAACAAGACAACCGCGTTATACTATCCCCCACATATGCGGGCATCGCCAAGTGGTAAGGCATCAGCTTCCCAAGCTGACACTCGCGGGTTCGAGTCCCGTTGCCCGCTCCAGTTAAAAGTACAAGCACGGCACCATCACGGTACCGTGCTTTTTTCAATAAAGCGCCGGGACTCGAACCCGACAGGGTGTGAGCGTTAAGCAAATGGCAAAATGTTAGGTTAATACCTGCTGCCTATACTTGCACCTGCGCACGGTACAATGGTTGAGTTACGACCAACGTGCCAATAACCAAAAAGGAGCCGCTATGATCGATCGCTATACCCGCCCGGAGATGGGACACATCTTCTCCCTCGAGAACAAGTACGCCATTTGGCAGGAGATTGAGGTTCTGGCCTGCGAGGCCCAGGCGGAGCTCGGCAAGATCGGTATTTCTAAAGAAGAAGCTCAGTGGATCCGCGACCACGCCAACTTTGAGAAGGCGAAGGTCGACGAGATCGAAGAAGTCACGCGCCATGACGTCATTGCCTTCCTGACCAATATGAAGGAGTATATCGACGCCGATGTTCCCGAGGGCGAGCCTAAACCCAGCCGTTGGGTTCACTATGGCATGACCAGCTCTGACTTGGGCGATACGGCCCTGTGCTATCAGCTTACCCAGGCCTGCGACCTAATTATCGAGGACGTCAAGAAACTCGGCGAGATCTGCAAACGTCGCGCTTTCGAGGAGCGTAACACGCTCTGCGCCGGTCGCACTCACGGCATCCACGCCGAGCCTATGACCTTTGGTATGAAGTTTGGCTCTTGGGCCTGGGAGCTCAAGCGCGATCTGGATCGCCTTGAGGACGCTCGCAAGAACGTCGCCTTCGGTGCCATCTCGGGTGCCGTTGGCACCTACAGCTCCATCGAGCCGTTTGTCGAGGAGTATGTCTGCGAGCACCTGGGTTTGGTTCACGACCCGCTGTCCACGCAGGTTATCAGCCGCGACCATCATGCCTACCTCGCCGGCGTCCTCGCTACCACGGCTGCCACCTGCGAGCGTATCGCTACCGAGGTTCGCAATCTGCAGAAGACCGATACACTCGAGGCCGAGGAGCCGTTCCGCAAGGGTCAAAAGGGCAGCTCCGCCATGCCGCACAAGCGTAACCCCATCACCATGGAGAAGGTCTGCGGCCTGTCGCGCGTCGTGAAGTCCAACGCCCAGGTCGCCTTCGACAACGTCGCCCTGTGGCATGAGCGTGACATTTCGCACTCTTCTGCCGAGCGCGTCGCCCAGGCCGATAGCTTTATCGCACTTGACCACATGTTCCAGTGCCTTATCCGCGTTATCGATGGCCTCCAGCTGTATCCGGCTCGCATGATGGCCAACCTCAACAAGACCCGCGGTCTCATCTTCTCCTCCAAGGTTCTGCTGGCCCTCGTCGATACGGGCATTACCCGTGAGGACGCCTACGCAATCGTGCAGGAAAACGCCATGGCGACCTGGCATGAGGTGCAGGACTGCGTTTCCGGCCCCACCTTCAAGGAGCGCCTCGAGGCCGATCCGCGCTGCACCGTCAGCCAGGAGAAGCTCGACGAGATCTTTGATCCGTGGGACTTCCTCACCCGCATCGATACGGTCTTCGATCGTCTGGAGCAGCTGAGCTTCGAGTAGGTTCGGGCATAACGTTAGCTTTTTAGGGCGCTTTGCTGGTAATGTGTGTTGCCGGTAAAGCGCCTCGTTGCATTTATGGAAAGACGGGGATAATAGTCGTCTCGAATGACATTCTGAGAAGGAGATCGCATGATTTCGTTTGATTACAAGCCCCAGGGCGTGTGTACTCGCAATATTCACCTCAATCTTTCCGATGACGGCAGCAAAGTGCTGGGCGTTGAGTTTACCGGCGGCTGCAACGGCAACCTCAAGGCCATCTCTAAATTGGTCGAAGGTGTTTCTTCCGATCGTGTGATTGAGGTGTTGGCCGGCAATACGTGCGGCACGAAAAAGACCTCCTGTGCCGACCAGCTTACGCGTGCCATCGAGGCCGCGCGTGCCGAGATTGCCTAATGAGTATTTTTGATCGCGTTAAGAATGGGGTAACGCGCCGAGGATTTGTGTTGGGTGGTGCTGCCGCGAGTGCTGCCACGCTGCTTGCGGGGTGCTCGAAAAAAACGGGCACCAGCGATGATGCTGCCGGTGAGCCGCAGGTTATCAAAGATGATTCCAAGATCGTCTCGATTACCGAAGAGTATGAGGCCGTCGACATTGATCTTAAGCCGACGGCGTCGTGGACGTTGCCATTGGGGACGCTCCTGTACTACTGCGATGGCGGTTACGCTGCGGCGATGATGGCGCCAGCATCTGCGCTGCATGCCAACACGCTTGGCGTGTTCAACATGGGGGACGGCTCACTCACCACGTTGATTGACGATCCTGCCGAGGGTTCCGGTTATGCGTTTTACGACGTTCGCGCCACCGATAGCGTGTTTGCGTGGGTTGAGATGAACTACGCGAATTCGTCGTGGAAGCTCTATGCGCAAACCCTGTCGGGCGCGGCGCTTACTGGTAATGCCGTTGAGCTTGATCGCGGCGGTGAGGATTACGACCCTCCGCTGTTTACCGCCTTTGACTCGTCGGTCATCTGGTACAAGATGCCTTCGACCGGTGGCAATAAGACCGGCAGCGATTCATATTGCTACCGCCGTTCGCTCGATGAATCTAAAGCGGAGGCAATCTGGAAGTCGACAGGCCGCTTTGCGTCTGCACCGCGCGTGAGCGATGGCATCCTGACTATCTCACCCCGCGTGCGCAATGACGAGGGCGTCTACTACGGCATGACGGCGATCGACCTGACGGACGGCAACAATACCAAGAGGGCTCAGCTGGTCCTTCCTTCGTCGGTGTCACCTTTCGAGGCCGTATATATGGGCGATACGTTTGTGTTCTCCATTGAGGCGACCTATGCCGGCGTGGGCGGACTGGGCAATATGGGTACCTACATTGGTAACGAGGGCGGCCCGTATCAATTTCTATCGCGCGAACCGCTTGCGTGCGCCGCCGGCAGGAAGGGCAAATATCTGGTTAAGGTTCAGGCATCGCATTTTCTGATCGATACCTCCGCTAAAACCTATGGTTCGCTGCTGTCGCCCGACCGCGCTCTCGAATATGGCGACTATCCAGCTACGGCGGGAAAATCGAATACGTTTTTAACCTATGCCACGGTGCGTAATAGCCAAGGAATTCCCGAGACGGTTACCGCTCGCCTGTTCTCTCTTTAGCGCCGAGGGGTTAAAAAGGCGCCAACGGGGGAATAAGCCCATTGTAACCGTGAGTACCGCCCGCCGAGCTGTCGCGCCCATGCGATGCCCGGTGGGCTCAGGTGCGTTAAAATGGGCTTGTTCTTAGCTAATTGAGACAGGGGGGCCGTGTTATGGCTTCAGATGCAAAAAAGATTCTGCTGGTCGAGGACGAGAAGGCGATCCGTGACGCTGTCGCTGCCTATCTCGAGCGCGAGGGCTACTGGGTTGTTGGCGTTGGCGATGGCCAGTCTGCGATCGAGGAGTTCGAGAAGCACCAGTTCGACCTGGTTGTGCTCGACCTTATGCTCCCCAAGATCCCCGGCGAGCGCGTTTGCCGCACTATCCGCGATACCTCGGATGTGCCCATCATCATGCTTACCGCCAAGGGCGAGATCGAGGATCGCATCATCGGCCTCGAGCTTGGTGCCGACGACTACCTGATCAAGCCGTTCTCGCCGCGCGAGCTCGTCGCCCGCGTTCGCGCCCTGTTCCGTCGTGCTCACCAGGCAGACGAGCCCGCCGTTGAGGTGCTCGACTTTGGCGATCTGGTCATCGATATCTCGGGCCACAAGATCTTGGTCGAGGGCAAGGAAGTTGATTTGACCGCTTCCGAGTTTAAGCTGCTCACCACGCTTGCTCGCCATCCCGGTCGCGTCTATAACCGTATGGAACTGGTCGAGAAGGTGCTCGGCTACGACTTTGAGGGCTACGAGCGCACCATCGACAGCCATGTGAAGAACCTTCGCGCCAAGCTGGGCGACGACCCCAAGAAGCCTAAGTGGCTCTATACCGTTCACGGCGTCGGTTATCGCTTCGAGGCTCCGGCCAAGACCGATAAGTCGGACGAGAAATAGGTAAATCACATATGACACCTGCGCGCTTTGAAATCGGACAAAAGCACAAGCAGGAGAACGAGGCGGGTTCCAAGGCAAGTTGGAACACGCCTCGTTCCGATTCACGGCCGGCGATGAGCTATCCCTCGCGTATGGCTTTGGCTTTTGCCCTGACATCGCTCATGACGGTATTGGTGCTGGTGGGCGTTGTCTCCGTTGTGTGGGGCACCGTCTTTTCGGATTACACGCGCTCCAATATCGTCGAGATCGCCAATTCTGCTGCCGAAAAGCTTGCGACGTCGTATGAGGAAAACGGCAATTGGACTGCGGGCGAGCTGCGCACGGTCGCGACATCGAGCTTGGTGTCCGACGACCTGGGTATGCAGGTCGTCAACAAAAAGGGCGTTGTCGTTTATGACGACTCATGGCCTTCGGCAAGTGCGACCGCCGATGTGCGCGAGAGCGAATTGCCGTCGAGCAGCTCGAGCGGTAAAAAGGCCTCGCATAGCCCGGTCTCGTCAGCGCCCACCGACTCCGATAGCGTTGCCAACGTCGAAATCGTTACGTCCTCTGGCGAGCATGTCGGACAGGTAAAGCTATGGGCTATCGGCTCCGACGCTCTGCTCACTAAGGCAGATTCTGCGTTTAGGGAGAAGACCTTTAACGCCATGGCTCTTGCCGCGGTTGTTGCAATCTGCATCTCGGTCGTTATCGGATCGCTCGTGTCGCGCATGCTTACTAAGCCGATTCATCGTATTACGAGCACAGCCAAGCAAATTCGCGACGGCGATCTGTCTGCTCGTACGGGCTTGCGCGGCGATGACGAAATCGATCAGCTGGGTGAGACCTTTGACGAGATGGCCACCTCGCTCGAGAAAGATATGAAGCACGAAAAGCGCCTGACCTCGGATGTCGCACACGAGCTTCGTACACCGCTCATGGCCATGCTTGCAACGGTCGAGGCCATGCAAGACGGCGTGTACCCCACCGACGACGAGCATCTGGAGACGGTCGCTTCCGAGACGCGTCGCCTGGCTCGTTTGGTGCAGCAGATGCTCGACCTATCGCGTATGGAAAACAGCACGGCTCCGCTCAATCTCGAACCGGTGGACATGGTTCCGTTCGTGCGATCGATTGTGAACGGCCAGGAGCGCCTGTTTGCCGACCGTGACCTTCGCCTTCGCTTTGCAGATGAAACCCAGGGGCACGACGATGTCGTCGAGGCCGATCCCGACATGATCACGCAATGCGTCATCAACCTCATGAGCAACGCCATGCGCTACACCCCCGAGGGCGGTTGGGTCGTAGTGTCGGTGCTCAGTGACCGCAAGCATGTCAGTATTGCCGTTTCGGATACCGGTATCGGTATTGCCAAGGACGATCTGTCGCGTATCTTCGGACGATTTTGGCGCGCCGATGCCAGCCGCGCCCGCGAAGCTGGCGGCCTGGGCGTCGGCCTTGCCGTAACTAAACAGATCGTCGAGCGTCACCATGGCTACATATCCGTGGAGTCGGAGCTTGGAAAGGGTACGACTTTTACGATTCATCTGCCCCGCGAGCACACGGCGGACGCGGCATCTACTACAATGGAGCACTAGCTTTTCGCTATTCGGTGAAGGAGGGGCCGCGTCCCTGCCGCTCCGAGTTTGCGAAAACGTGCGGGAAAGAACCCGCATTTCTATCGTATTTAGGTAAGGAGTGACTCACGTGACAACGATGGAGCGTCGTCCGGATTCCCGTGGCAAGGTTCGTGATATCTACGATGCCGGCGAAAACCTGTTGATGGTCGCCACCGATCGCATTTCTGCGTTCGACTTTATTCTTCCCGACGAAATTCCGTTTAAGGGAGAGGTACTCAACCGTATCTCGGCGTTCTGGTTCGACAAGTTTGCCGATATCGTCCCCAATCACCTCGTCTCCATCGATCCGGCGGATTTCCCCAAGGAGTTTGCCGAGTATCGTGACTATCTCGCAGGCCGCGCCATGCTGGTTAAGAAGGCCCAGACGATTCCTATCGAGTGCATCGTCCGCGGCTATCTGACCGGTTCGGGCAAGAAGACCTACGACGAGAACGGCACCGTCTGCGGCATCCAGCTGCCTGAGGGCCTGACCGAGGCCTCCAAGCTCCCCGAGCCGCTGTTCACCCCGTCCACGAAGGCCGAGATCGGTGATCACGACGAGAATATCTCGTTTGAGCGTTGCTGCGAGATCGTTGGCGAGGACATCGCCACGCAGATTCGCGATCTGTCTCTTAAGATCTACAAGGCTGCCGCCGAGTATGCAGCGACCCGTGGCATCATCATTGCCGACACCAAGTTTGAGTTTGGTGTCATCGATGGCAAGGTCACGCTGATCGACGAGTGCCTCACGCCCGACTCCAGCCGTTTCTGGCCTGCCGCCAGCTACGAGGAGGGTAAGATTCAGCCTAGCTACGACAAGCAATTCGTCCGCAATTGGCTCAAGGCCAACTGGGATATGACGGGGGAGACCCCGCATCTGCCCGCCGAGGTCATCGATGGCACGTCCGAGCGCTATCGCGAGGCCTTCCAGATCATCACGGGCTCCCAGTTTACAAGCATGAAGGAGAACGCGTAAGTGAGTACCCGCAGCGCCACGAACAAGCGCACGCAATCCCACGAGGTTACCGGGGTTGCGCGCAAGTCCGCCGCATCCGCCAAGCCAGCTCGTCAGGCAGCGAGTTCTGTTCGCGTCGTGCCGGCGTCATCCAAGGCACGCCGCAAGGAGCTCGAGAAGGGCGAGAGCCTTGAGGGCCTCTCTAAAGAGGAGAAGCGCGCCCGCAAGGCTAAGCGGCGCGCCAAGGAGGACCGCATCTACACGGTGTCGAGTATCCTTCTCAAGCAGGATGAGGACTACACCAAGCGCCGCCGCATCTGGTGGGCCGTGCTTACTATCGGCATGGTGCTCGTCGTGGCCATTTGGTCTTCGCTGTACTTCGCTCCCGCTGGCATGGTGTCCAGCCCCGTCCAGATGGCCGGCATTGTTTTGTCCTACATCGTCATTCTGGGTGACTTCATCTACGACTTCGTGCGCATCCGTCCCTTGCGTAATATGTATCGCGCGCAGGCCGAGGGCATGTCCGATAACAAGCTCAACGCTATTATCGAGCGCTCGGCTGCCAAAGAGGACAAGAAGGCCTCCAAGAAGAAGTAGTAGCGTTACAACCTATAGATATCGCTAAGATATAAGGCGCGTCGTTTTTTGCGGCGCGCCTTTTTACTGTCCTGTAGATAGATGGAGTGGCACATGATTCGAGCTGCCCTGACGGTCGAAGAGGCTCTGGAGGGTATGAAGTCCCTGGAGCCCAAGATTAGAAATTATGCGCGTCTCGTTGTCCGCAAGGGCGTCAACGTTAAGCCCGGTCAGGAGGTCGTCGTTCAGTCTCCCGTCGAGTGCGCGTCATTTGCGCGCGTGGTGGTTGCGGAGGCTTATGACGCCGGTGCCGGTCACGTGACGGTCATCTGGGCTGACGATGCCGTGACGAGGCTTACCTACGAGCATGTCGAGAAAAGCTATTTTGAGCAGACTCCCGAGTGGAAGCGCATGCAGCTGGATTCGTTGGCTCAGGACGGAGCCTGCTTTATCTTTATTGAGGGCACGGACCCTGCTGCCCTCAAGGGCATCGATCCCGCTAAGCCTGCCGCAGCTTCTAAGGCGAGGAACATGCAGTGTAAGGTCTTCCGCCGTGGACTGGACTACAACATTAACCCGTGGTGCATCGCCGGCGCTCCGGTCGCTGCTTGGGCGCGCGAGGTATTCCCGGGAGACGCCGATGAGGTTGCAGTCTATAAGCTGTGGAATGCGATTCTGCACACCGCTCGTGCTGATGGCCAGGACCCGGAGAGCGACTGGGAGCTCCATGACGCCACATTCGAAAAAAACCTGCGCTTCCTAAACGATAATCAATTTGATTGCCTGCACTACACCGCTTCGAATGGAACTGATCTGACGATTGGAATGACGAAAGGCCATGAGTGGGCCGGCGGCAAGGGAAAAACTCCCGACGGTCACCCTTTCTTCCCCAATATTCCCACCGAGGAGGTCTTCACCTCGCCCGATCGTATGCGCGCCGACGGCATCGTGTGCTCGGCTATGCCGCTCATTCACCACGGCAATAAGGTTGACGATTTTTGGATTAAGTTCGAGAACGGCCGCGTAGTGGACTATGACGCTCGCGTGGGTAAGGCAACGCTTGCGAGCATTATTGAAACCGATGAAGGTGCTGCTCATCTGGGCGAGGTCGCGCTTATTTCCAAGAACACACCGATTCGTGAAAGCGGCATTCTATTCTACGACACACTCTATGACGAGAACGCCAGCTGTCACCTTGCGTTGGGTGTCGGTTTTCCCGAGTGCATCGAAAGCGGGTATGACATGTCCAAAGAGGAACTTCTGGAGCATGGCGTCAACGTTTCGAGCACGCACGTTGACTTTATGATTGGCACGGACGACATCGATATTACGGGCGTTACACCTGATGGACGTGAAATTGTGATTTTCCAGAACGGCCAATGGAGTTGGGAATAGTCACAGACCGTGGTACAATGCCATCCGCGGGCCGTTAGCTCAGCTGGCAGAGCAGGGGACTTTTAATCCCAAGGTCCAGGGTTCGAACCCCTGACGGCCCACCATAGTTTTCGCAGGTCAGAGACGGTGTTGTCTCTGACCTTTTTCTTTGTGTACCCCACGAGTACCCAAAACGGTACCCCTCAAATCACGTGGATTCCATAATTCTGGGCTGTCTGTAGAGGGGTATAGCGTCCCGATGGTCGGACGGATGGATCATTGTTGATGCGTCCGTCCATCCGTCCGAGGGGGCAGGGGACGGCCCGAGCGAGTGCGAGCGTTCTGCGCGCTTTCGATAGCCGTAGGGGCTCCATGCCTAGCTCCAGGCTGTTGGAAGGGCGTTGAACGCGAGCTTCGAGCGCGGATTGAAGGGTCAACCGAGTGGCTCTGTGGTGGGGCGGGCTTCATGACGATTCGGCAGCCCACACCTATTTCTATAACTTATATATCTATATAAAAGGGGAATTGACTTCATGTCAATTTTGCAACTTGTTTACCTGCGGATATGCGGAATTGGATGCCCCCTTTTGAGGGTGGGTTTAAATTGACATGAGGTCAACCGAAATTGACATGAAGTCAATTTTTATTGACATGAAGCCAATCCTTTCTGAGGCTTCGGTAGTTTGTGTGACAAGGGGCTAGCCTAGGCAGCAACGCTCTTCGCTCCCTTCACGCCCTTCTTCCTCGCCTTCACCGGGCGACCCGGGAGCTGGGGCTGGCAGTCGCCTGTTTTTCACAACAACTAAATTTAGGATTTCACGACTAATTTCTTTCGGGTTTCA
>OLSO01000195.1_pt1 | contig 62772 bp, 36 predicted proteins | sample 1672441 | NCBI WGS metagenome assembly OLSO01 (sample SAMEA3136686, study PRJEB25190) | human gut metagenome | biome: human gut; feature: human-associated habitat; material: faeces | place: Austria | collected 2013 | reverse complement strand
CTGTTTAAACTTAGTCCGAGTCTATTATCTCATATTTTTAATAAAAATCAAATCATTCCCTAATCAATAATCATTACAATCAGCTAGTAGTTTAGAATTTTTCTTGGGTTAATTTAGCACAAAAACTCCCCTCGTACGCGCAACGAGGGGAGTTGTTTTACTAATAATTCCAGTTGACCAAGAGATAAATGAGGCTTGAGCCAAACATATCAGCCAAGGCATGGACTAGGAAGAATGGAAGGAGGTTTTTGACCTTGTATTTATAAAGGAAATAATAGAGTAGACCAAAGGCTACACCGATAACCAGAGCCCATAGCATGCCCTGATAGGTATGGAAAGACACACGAACAATGGTTGAAAAGAGCAAGACCAACCACTTATACTTGTCCTTAACTGAGGTCAAAAGTCCTAGGAAGAAAAATTCCTCGTAGAAACCGTTAAGCAGTCCGTAAGCAATGGCCATAGGTGACAAAGCCATAAACTTATCAATAACAGCCATAGGATTAATATAGGCTAAAACTTGAGGACTAAAATAATTATACTGTCCTGACAAGGTGCTAACCATATCGGCAAATAGGCCTGAGATAGCGAAAATAAAGGGTACCCAAAAGAGAACAGACCACTTTAGGCGTATAGGTAATTGTTTAAAGTCAAAATGACGTATCCAGAGATATATAATCGCTAAGGTTAGGAGAATAATCTGCAAGGTGAAATTACTTGAATAGCCTGCTCCCTCACTGGCTGTATTTGTTGACGTCTCAGTAACTGTTGTCGCTACGGTCGGAGACAAACTCGCCAAATACATTTGTGTCGAACGAACAATAAACTGACCAAACATAATCAGCGTAACAATACCAATATCAAACCATCTCAGTTCCTTGAGCGGCTGCTCAGGATAAATTTTCTTAAGTAAAGACATGGTCCTTCCCTTCTTTCTAGTATCTTCATCGAAGACTGGTTTATTTTTTAAGGTTATTATAAGTCATAAACCTTAAAGTAACACTAAAATTTGCAGTAAGATTAGTATTTCATTTAAGGAAAGAAAAAGCAAGGGAAAGCATGTTTCCTTTGCTTTAAACATGTTATTAATCGTTCTTTTTGACAACGCTAACTAAGACAAGGAGTTGGAAAATGGCTAGAGCAAATAAGACCATAAAGCCATTTCGACTACCTTGAGCTGTTGCTTGCGCAAAGCCAATCTTGTGATTAGCTTGACTCATGGCAACAATTAGAGATGCTAACGTTGTTCCCACTGCTCCTGCAAATTGTTGGAGCGTGTTAAAGATGGCATTGGCATCAGCACGTTGATCTAGCGACAGTTGTTTCTGTCCATTGGTCATGACATTACCAAAGGAAACGCCAAGCCCCGTCATGAAAATCATGTAAAAGACGAGGATCAACGTATTGGAAAGAGAGAGACCAAACAAGCTAAATAACAACTGAGCGAGTACGATAAGGGTAGCCCCAATAAGAATCGGTTTACGTGCTCCCATCTTATCTAAAATGATACCTGAGAATGGAGCGAATCCTGCACCGATAATAGCACCTGGAAGCAACATTAAAGCTGCAGAAGTTGTATTCGAGTGGTTAACCAATTGCACATAGTTTGGCAAGAGAAAACTCATCGCAAGGGATCCCAATTGGAAAGAGAAGAAAGCGATGATATGACCTGTCAGTTTACGATTTTTCAAAATGGAGAGATTGATAATAGGCTTGTCCAATGTTGTTGAACGCCAAATCAAAACGACAAGACCTAAGATACCAATCAAAAGCCAACCAAGAACTGAGAAACTAACGAAAGCATGGTCAGCAACCCCATGAAGACCTAAAATCAAACCCAAGAAAAGAAAGATAGTAGCTAGTAGACTGAGGAAATCTAAAGATTCACGTTGCACCTCACTCTTTTGCTCAATTGAGCGAATCCCTGCAATCAGTGAAGCCAAGAGAATAGGAAACTGGACGAGGAAGATAGAACGCCAACCAAAGTGCGCTGTCAAGAGACCACCAACAGTCGGTCCAATGGCTGGAGCAACGGCTGTAATCAGTGTCCCAACTCCCATCATGAGACCAATCTTACGACTTGGTACCTGCTCCAAAATGATGTTAAACATGAGAGGTAGGGCAAAACCAACACCCATCCCTTGAACCAATCGTCCCAAAACAACAAAGCCGAAACTAGGGGCTATAAAGTCGATGAGAACACCTAAAATAGACAATAGGTTGGCGACCAGAAAGATGGTTTTCATCTTAAACGAGCGCTTGAGATAGGCAGATAGGGGAACCACACAAGCGACCACTAGGAGATAAATGGTTGTAACCCACTGTACGGTTGACGTATTGACTGAGAATGCCTTCATCAATACAGGAAAGGTGATGTTCATAGCTGTTTCACCAGCTACTCCACAAAATGAAAGGATTCCTGTCGCAAAGATGGCACACAGGACCTTGGTGGAGATTTTATCTTCTAACATAAGTATTTATTCCTCCTAGATAAACTTAAATATTGCGGTAGTGTTGTAAGATTTTGAGAAAGACTTCTCTCTCTTTAGCTGAAAACTGCTGGGCAAACTCTTCCTCTTCTTTACGAAGATAGGATTGACAGGCAGACGCGATTTTTACCACCTTATCCGTTAAAACAACCGCTTTTTGCCTAGCGTCTTTCGATGAGGTATGTCGTTCGATAAGGCCTTTCTTCTCCATTCGCTGTAAGAGCACTGTCGTTGTCGAACGCTGAATCTCAAATTCGTGCTCAATGTCCCGTTGAAAGACTTCTTGATCCGCATGATTGGTTATAAAATCAATGACAGCCATCTGATTTCCAGTCAAATCATATTGCCTAGCAAACTGGTCAAAATGACGCATCATATTGTTATTGGCTTGTTTTAACAAGCGTCCAAAATGGTCCAAAAAAATGACTCCTTAACTATATTGTTAGCTAACTAGCAGTTATAGAAGAATTATTAGCTCAAGTCAATAGATTCTTTCAAAAATAGAAAACTCAAGGACCTCGAATCCTTGAGTTGCTATATTTAGTCTTTCTTTACAGGAATTTCCTTAATCACACGCGCCGGATTCCCACCTAGAACCACATTGTCACCGAAGGACTTGGTCACAACGGCTCCTGCTCCAGCAACTACATTATCCCCTAAGGTCACTCCTGGGAGGATAGTCACGCCTCCACCGGCCCAGAAATTATCACCGATCGTAATTGGAGCACCATATTCAATGCCTGAATTACGCTCGGTTGGATCAAGCGGATGCAAGGGCGTCAAAAACTGACAATTAGGGCCAATCATGGCATTGTCACCAATCGTGATAGGACAGATATCCAGCATGGTCAAATTCCAGTTAGAGTAAAAATTTTCACCGATATGGATATTAACACCGTAATCCGTAACGAACTGAGGATTCATGGCAACATTTTCACCAGTCGAACCAAACCAAGATTTGACAATCTCTGCCCTTTTGAGACGGTCAGGCTCAGCATTGAAGGCCCATTGTTTTTCTCTTGAGCTGGCTGCTAGGGCACGTAACTTAGGATCGCTAGGTTTATAAAAGTCACCTGCAATCATCTTTTCATATTCAGTTGGCATGGCATACTCCTTTTTTGCTTATTCTCCTATATTGTAGTATAGAAGTGATGTTACCACAAGCGAATGGATATAAACTAGCTAATAATCTCAACTAAAAAACCATTACTAAATATAAATTGTAACCATAGCTCCATTATTTTCATTAGAAAGTTTCAGTTCCCAATCATGAAGTTCTACGACTCTTTTTACAAAAGATAACCCTATTCCAAAATGGTGATTCTGAGAGTCTTTTCCTGATTGATTATCTTGGTAAAAGAGCGATCCTACATTATCAATCATATTAGCCGAGAACCTTGAGCCATCATTCCAAACCGATAAAACAATCTTATTTTGCTCAGATGATAATTTTATTACTATCCTTGGCATCATTGATTGACTATAGGACATTGCATTATTCACAAGATTAGTAAGTGCTCTTAAGAATAATACTAAGTCAATATGAATAGTAGTATCAGATGGGGTTTCATTCAATACTTTTAAAACACAGGTCCCAGTTGTCAGAGGAGTTAATTCTCTAATCAAACATGACGCAAGCTGCTCCGAAGTAATATGCTCTTTATTGATATTATCTTTATAAAATGTTTTTGAATATTGAATAAATTGATTAAAATAATTATCTAGCTGTTGACTTGAAGATTCGATATCTAATAAGCATTGAGTTAACTCAGGAGACAAATCAAATGTCTGAAGATACTCAGCATTACCTGAAATTATTGTTAGAGGTGTCTTTAAATCATGTGCTGCGGAAGACACTCTGAACATTAGCTCTTGCTTTTGTTTCTTCTCTTTTTCAAGCATCTTCTGAATTTTATCCTGCATCTTCATAATATGTTCTTTTGTCTCAATAAATTCAAATAACCTTAGTGGCTTAGAGTATTTGTTATTGTCTGAATATAAGCTTTGTTCATATACTGTCTTCATCTCTATCTGAATTTCATATAGAAGTTTTTGTACATTTCTTACAATTATAACAACTAAAATGACACAAAGATAAATCCACGAGCTAACACTAAAAAACATAGTAAAGCTATTCACATTGTTAGCATTAATTCCTTCAACTGCTGTAAATAGGGCAGGAATGATATAAAAAAAACAAATGCATATCAGAAATTGAAAAATAATTTTCAAATAAGTTGCTCTTATCAACTGCTTTAATGTTATTGATTTTGCCATTTATATCCCCCACCCCAAAGAGTTTTAATTGGATCAATACCATAAGGTTTTAATTTTTGTCGAATCTGATAGATATACTCTGTGATACTTCGGTACTGAACTTCTGAACTTTGAGGGTACAAATATTCATAAAGTTCCTCTACACTAAAGATTTTAGTTTGATAGGTAAACAACAAATATAATAAATTAAATTCCCTTCTCGAAAGAGAAATACTATTACCGTCTACTATTAATTCCTTTCCTACCCTATCAAATTGAAGTAAACCACTAGTCTCAGTATCTCCGACAGAAAGTAGCCTTTTATCTCTTCTAATATGCATTTTGACTCTTGCAACCAACTCCTTCATACCGAATGGTTTGGTAATAAAATCATCTGCACCTATTCCAATAGCTTCAACAATATCTTCTTCAAGGTTTTTAGCAGTTATAAAAATTATGGGTGTTTGAATCTGACTTCTGATACTACTACAAATATCAATACCACTCACTGGCATCATTATATCCAGTAAAATCAAATCAAATCCTATGAAGTCACATAGGTTAATATCTTCAACAGAATTTCTAGTTTCAACTACATAGGAGTTTTTCTCCAGAATATTCTTAATCAATCTTAAAATTTTTAAATCATCGTCAATAACTAGAATTTTAGACTTTACCATTTTTTTCCTCGTACGTTTTGAATATATTGTAACATAATTAAAAATCGAAAATACATTTCAAAATTAGCATATAATTGATAATTCAATAAATTGAGTTTCTACCAAATCTCAATAATGCTCATTTTTAAGTAACAGAATATGTGCTCCAAAGTCTTGTATCTATTTTTCAGTCAATCTATCTAAATTCGATGTTGTCTCATCTAAAAAAACAATCTTTATTTGGGTTACTTTAAAAATTCCTTTCTAATAAGGTAATAACTAGTAAGGAATAATCCAATAAGCCAAATTATGAATACAATAAAACGCATTATAGAATAGTTTGTATGTATTAGCTGAAAAACTAAATCATATATTATTACACTTGAAGCTATTGGTATAACCCTATCTATAAAAGGCAACACCAGTATAGGAAATAATAGCAAAATTGCAAGTGCAATCATTGAATTACCACATAAAAAGGAAAAAGAGTAACCCGCTAAAAAGTATATAACTGAACCAAACAAGTAGTAATAAAAATTTACTTCACTATGAGTACCCTGACTAAATATCATTACTATTAAACCTGCTAATACTGACTGTGTTAGACATTCTAGTAGGTCTATTAATAATATATATAATGTAGCTTTCACCCTACTTCCGTTGTTCAGGTAAACTTGCTTATAACTTTGTGTTTTCAATTCTACACTTGCATTTAAAACTCCATTCCCTAAAAAAGAGAACGATATTATAGTTAATAAGACAGAACTGCTAAAAGTGATAGAATCACCATTAACTTCGAATTTTAGGTATCTTAATAAACTTATTATAATAACAAATACTAACTGAAATAATAAATAAACCTGTACAGGTAATAAACTATATTTTTTATAAAACAAGCTATGCAATTGGCTTTTCATTCTTCTTCCCCCATTTTATTTTTTCTAAATAAAATAAACAAATCGTCGTAAGGAAAGTTTCAAATAGTAAAAGAATCGCTCCATATACTTGGGTTGTCTGACCGGCTTCGATCCTATCAAAAGCAAAAGACTTAGCTCCAATTAAAGGTAATAAATTATCTAAAATAGGAGAAATTGCCCTAAGTATGCCTGATAAAGAGAAAACTAACAACAGAACTATCACAATCAAAGAAGGAATTGATCTTTTTGTTATTTTTACAAGTAATAGAGAGAGTAAATTAAGTGTAATTGTAAAAGCTACTATTCTAATGAAAACATCAAGCATTAAGCCTATAGACAGAATACTTTGTAACTTACTAACTAACATGAATTTTAGAAGTAATGCATTTAATAAAAACAACGTAAAAGTCGTCGTTATTGAAATAGCAATTATACTAAATATCTGTGAAAACAATCTTATTTTCCAGTTAGCACAAATTAGTGATGAAAACTCATCCTCACCAAATTGATAATCAGTTGCTAGAATTAATGCTGACAATATAGGCAAAAATAATACGGTTGCTTGATACGGAGATGATAAAATAGCATCTCTCACCGTTCTATAGGGAGTTTCAATTACATTTGGATCAATATTTACTGAGTTTGCAGCACCAGTGTGTAGTGCATTAATGACTTGAATATTTTGATAGGTAAAAAACAAACTAACTACAACTAAGATAAAAAATCCCATTTTAAATAAAGTTAGATGGCTATATTTATATAAATACCCCTTAATAACTTGACTTAACATTTTACACTACTCCTTTCGTGTACAGAGCTAAAATAGGCGTTTTCAAAACTATCATATTCCTTCAATACTTGCTCACGTTTGTCATTTAGAACAACGTGACCATTTGAAATACCTACAACTCTATCTACGGTTAATTCAAGTTCGCTCATATAATGGCTAGTTAATAGTACTGTTTTTCCTTGTTTCACAAAGTCTTTGAGAAACTCTCTTAACCAACGGATTCCTTCTGGGTCTAACCCATTAATAGGTTCGTCTAAAATCAAAATATCTGGGTCTGCAAGTATTGCTGTTGCTAAACCTAATCTCTGCTTCATTCCTAAAGAATAATCTTTGATTTTTTTCTTACCAACATCTTTTAATCCAACAATTTCTAAACATTCAATACAACGTTGCTTACTGAGTCCACAAGAAAGTGCAATCCATCTTAATTGCTCATAACCAGTTCTACTTGGATAAGGTTGATAACTATCTAAAAAAGTTCCTACTATAGAGATTGGCTCAGCTCCTAACTCACTATATGTTGTTCCCAAAATAGTTGCCTTTCCACTATCAGCTGACTCCAACCCTAATAGTATTTTTATTAGGGTTGATTTTCCAGAACCATTAGGTCCTATCAAACCAGTAATCTCACCTTTATTAGCATGAAAAGTTATATTTGATAATACAACTTTGTCATCATATGTTTTATTTAAATTAGTAATATTAATCATTTTGCTTTCCTTTGACGAATAGAACCTTTTGAAATTTCATAAATTAATGCTTTCACCAATAGGCTTATTATCAAACTCCACCCATGCATATGCATTAAAAGAGGAAGTTTTAAAATCTGAAACCCAATCTGGAGAACGTCTTGTTATAGCGAAGGTACCTTTCACTATAATTGTAGTTTATCAATATATATTCGGAAAAAAATCAGAGTTAATAGTTTTACATATTTTTAATTAAAAAATATTCTGAGATAGTCTTTAAACATCTGATTTTAGATAAGAAATAATCCACAAAAAAATCTCAAGTGCACAAGGCAACTTGAGATTTTCTTTCTGTCTGGGCATGCCTGAGTCTTTCAGGGCTTTATATTATTTGTCCTTTTGATCTTTGTGATCTTTTTTATTTTTCTTTTTACGTCCGTTGCGGCCAAATCCTAGACCTGTTACCGATACGGTGAAGCCTGCGATATTGATGGTTTCTTCAATCTTACCTTTGCTTGCTTCTTCCTCATTTGAGAGATTAATTGGCATCTTGTGTTTAGAGCCTTTACCCTCGGCTTGGCTTGAAACAGGTGCTTCAAAGTCATCGCCTGGTCCATAAGTGACTGGTCCGTCATGAGCTTCCACTTGCTCTTCGACTTGGTCGAGAACTTCTAGGTCTTGGATTTCTTCAACAAGGATATCGTCTGCCTTGTCTTCCTTAGGTTTACCGTTAATATCGCCTGTAAGCGGGATATAAATAACGGTTTCCTCAAGGTTACGTTGACCTACTGTCTTGCCTTCAACCTTGTCCTTATCAGCGCTGTAGCCTTCTACTTCAGGAGTGATGACTGTTTCAAACTGACCTTTATTTGAAGTCCAGTAGCTTGAACCAAGCTCTTCACCTGTAACTTTATCAATAGTCAAGCTACGTGTCCATTGAGCAGTTTGGATGTTATTGGCAGGAAGTTCTGCTTGTCCATCGCTAGATGTGTAGAGAACTGTGAAGGTTACGTCTTTGATGTAGCTTTCGCGTTCTGGCCATTTGGCACCATCAGGATTTGCTGGGTTGATTGGTGTACCAGCTTCTTGGATGTTATCTGGACCTACTTGAACGGTACCATGACGAAGGGTAACCATGAAGTTTTGGTCAACATGTGAATCGCCATCAAAGATCACACCGTTTGTGAAGCCATCCGCAAGAAGGGTATAACCACGGTCGCTATAGTACTTGATACGTTCGATTGTAGAGTATTCAATCACTTCGCCTGATTTACCAAGCAAGTCAACCACTTCAAGTTTCTTACGTGTTGTACCGTCAACATAAGTGACTGTAGCTTTCTGAGCATCCTTGAGGTAAGTAACCACTTCCATGATTTCAGGAGTTTCCACAGAAACATCTGTCATTTCAGCGACTTCCATACGGTCTGGTGTAAATCCGACAACCTCTGGTGAAGGAACAGCTGAGAAGCCAGCTTGAGTACTTGACCATGCTTCATAATTGATAGCACCTGTCACAAGGTTGACATTAGCCAAACGTTTGAAATCAAGAACTTCAACGTAGTCGTCGCTAGCCAAGCCACCTTCTTCGAAGACATACTGGATAGTACGTGTCACATCGGCACGGTTTTCAAGCATCTCTACGCTATTTGGCCAAACTGGGCTATTCACATCGTTTGGATCTACGACTTCACCTGCAACTGGTGCTGGCATATCTGGGTCGATGAGAACCAAACGTTCACGAAGAACCACTTCGAAGACTTGATCAAAGTCAGAATCACCGTTGTAAGTGTGGTCAAAGGCTTCTGCATAACCATCGTTGACAAGTTCATAACCTTGTTTGAGCAAGTTTGCGATTTGTTCATCAGTAGAGTAGTCAATCTTCTCACCTGAGCTTCCGACAACAACATCACGAGTCAATTCTGACTTATCAAGCTCATTCATGTAAAGGATAATGGCTTTTTGCTCATCCTTAGCATAAACCACGTTGGTATCTTGACCTGGGTGTTCTGGAGTAATAAAGGCCTTTTCAGAAATGTAACCAAGAACATCTGGAACGACTGTTTCCATAGCCATGGTTGGATCTTCAGGATCGTTGTTGTAGCTTGGAGTAGGTGCATTTTCGATTGGTGTACCATACTCATCTACTGGAATAATCTTACCAAGTTCTGTGTAAGTAACAGTATCTTCCACTTCTGGAAGGTCTGGGCAAACTTCAAGACCACCAGCTTGACGTTTATCTGCATAGAATCCTTCAACTACTGGAACTTCTACAACATCATAAGTGAAGCTGTCTTGATCCCAAGTGCTTGTTTGTTCCACTTGGTTAAACTTACCATGGAAGCTGAAGCTATCTTGAATGTTGATAACTGGATCTTTGTAGCCTGCACCTTGGAAGGTAACCGTTTGTTTCGTATCTTGCGTGATATCATCCAAGATTGGTTCGTAAACCAAGGTTTGGTCCATGCTGAGGTCAATTGGCAATACCAATTCACTTTCAGCTTGGTAGCCAGCAACTTGTGGTGCTGGTGTTTCAATAACTTGCGTAGCATCTTGAGGATCATTAGCATAATGAACTGGCTCTGCATCCGCGATTGGATTACCAAAGGTATCAACAGGGATAATCTTACCGAGTTCTTTATAGACAACACTGTCTGTAGCTTCTGGTTTATCAGGTGTAACAATCTGCATACCAGACACTGCCTTGTCCGCATAGTAACCTTCGATAACTGGGACATTAACCTTAGCATAGGTATGGCTGTCTTGATCCCAAGTGTAAGTGTCTTCTGCTTGATTGTACTTACCAGTGAAAGTAAAGTCAGACTGGATATTAACAGACGGTGTTGCTTCGCCAGCTCCTTTGAAGAAGACCGTTTGCAAGGTTGGTTGCGTTACATCTTCAAGGATTGGAGCGTACTCAACAAGAATATCGTCTGTCAAGCTCTCAGGCATGACACTTTGTTGCATTGGACGGTAACCCGGAATGTGAGGAACAAGTGTCTCACTAACCTTAGTTGGGTTATTGGCATCGTTGTTGAAGGTTGGCGTTGGAACGTTTGGAATCAGGCGTCCATTCGCATCAATAGGGATAATCTTACCAAGTGGAACGTAGGTAACGGTTTCTTCTATATTATCCTCAGTAACATCTCTACCCTTAACTTCTACTCTATCCGCAAAATAGCCTAAAACTACTGGTGCATAGATATCATAATACTTGGTTTTGTTTGGAGACCACTCTGTCTCATCAACAAGCTCACCTGTAACCTTGTCAAAGGTAAGGGTACGGACCCAATAAGCCTTTTGCACATCGGCATCCGGCAAATCCGCATTGCCATCGGTACTCTTGTAAAAGACTGTGAAGCTTACTTCTTTCTCGTAAGCATACTTAGATGGCCACTTTGGTCCATCTGGATTATTAGGATTGATTGGAGTATCTGGGACTTGTTCATTTTCAGGTCCCACCTTGGCAACATCGTGTTGCAAGAGGACGAACCACTCTTGATCATCAATATCTTTATCATCAAAAATGGCATCTTTAGGGAATTCGTCCTGAATCAAGTCATATCCCATGTCCTTGAAAGTCTTGATACGTGTTGCTGTTCCGTATTCAATCGCTTCACCCAATTCACCGGTCAACTGGTCACTAACCAAGTAAGCTCCGGTAGTTTCATCAATATAAGTGATGCTGGCTTTCTTGAAAATTTTACGATACACAACCGGAGTGTCTGCTCCTGGTTTGTTCGGTACTACACTTTTAATATCTGTCATATAATCTTGAACAGCTGGTGTTGCTGTCTCACCCGCCTTTCGTGGATCTTTTTTGTTATTGTTATACTGCTTAGTCAAAGCACCTGGAATATATTCCCCATCTTCTGTCACAGGGATAATGCGTCCCAATTTCCTATAGGTCACATGTTCCGTTACCGTTGGCACATAGGGTGTGACAACGTTAAAACCCGCTTCCTTTTGGTCAGCGAAATAGCCCTGGACAACTGGTACCGGTATCTTAGGATAGGTATAACTGTCCTTGTCCCATTCGATTAAACCAGTCTTCCTATCTCTAGTTCCCGTAAAGACATGTTTTTCCATGACTTCAGAATCTGGAGTTTGCGAATCCGCTCCTTGAAAAATAATCTCTTGCTTAGATGGGATCCTCACGGTTTCCGATTGAGCATGATTATCAAAGAGAGCTTCATCAGCTCTAGCAAAATCTAATGGAGAGGGGGCACGGTGGTCAGAGTGACGTTTTGGTCTAGTCAATAATTTAGAAAGATCTATAGTATCAACTAAATCAGTATTCCCTGATCCGTGTGCGACATGCTTTTCGGCAGTTCTTGCTGCTGCTTCAGTCGCATCTTCCCTATAGGCTCTCAAAAATACTCCCCCTTTCTTCTTTTTATGAGAAATAAAATCCTATACTTGCCAAGTTCTCATGGAAATCTTTTCTATTAAGATTTCATTTTCCCTCAGAGAAGCTAACAAGCTTTTATCAAAAAATTAAATTTTTTGATATCTCTTATATATACTATAATACGAGAATCGAATTTTTACAAGTAAGGTGTAAGAACTTTAATCATTTTAACCCCCAAGTGAAAAAATAGCGTTTTAATGTGTAATATCTATCAAATGTTTTATGAAAGTGACATCAAAATGAGATTACACCGATATGATAAATGACGAATCTTTAATGGAGTTTTTTCTACCTAAAGACACTCTCTTAAGAAATACACTATAAACTATCACAACTACTTCTCATCTTTGAAAGGCTAGAACCTTACCTTAGATTATAAGGAAAGAACCTAAGAGAATGGCACAGAAAAAGTCTGTGCCTGGCCCTCAACTATGAAATGCTAAGAGTTAACTAGCATTGCTTTTAGTATAGAATGACTTTGATGCTTCATCAATAGATTGGAACCATTTAATGAGACTCCCTAGTTTCTCAACTTTCACGTATTAAGTTGTAAATAATTAATAACTTTTTTTGCATGATGACTTATTCAAGGGATTGCAGATGTAACGACCACTGTCAGACTATTATGACTAACTCAAAATAGTTTTAAAATCACTAGTTTCAGTCATCACCAAATCCTTAACGAAATCCAAACATGCCATAAAAACCGAGACTACTGTCTCGGTTCATACAGTTTAGAAACGATTAAATTTGACCTCGGCCTTCACCGTCAAAGTAAACCCACCATCCTGGACTCACTTCAACCCAACGGTTGACAGCCATTTCACCTGAATTTGGATCAAAGTAACGAACAACACCGTTCACGCGAACCAAATGACCTTTGATTTGTTTACCATTGTTATCAAAGAGGAGGTTTTGACCATTGATATTAACCATGCCTTTGACAGCATTACCATTACCATCGAAGTAATACCAGCTACCATCAATTTCGTGGAATCGATTACGGTAAAGCTCACCTGAGTTTACATCATAGTAACGAAGGTTGCCATCTACGTTTGCCAAAGCACCTTTGACCTGACGGCCATTTTGATCAAAGTAGAGGTCTTGACCATTGATGTTTTGTGAACCTTTTACGGCTGCTCCATCATTATTGAAGTAAGCCCAAACACCTGGTTCGATTTCTGCGAATCGGTTACGAGCCATCTCACCTGAGTTAGCATCATAGTAACGGATAGCACCATTCTCGTTAACAGTGCGCCCTTTAACTTGGACACCATTGTTGTCGAAGAAGAGTTCTTGACCATTGATGTTTTGGTGACCTGTCACACGTTTACCATTACCATCATAGTATGCCCAAACGTTATTACCAATTTGTACGAATTGGTTACGGCCTGATGCATTATTATTGTTATCTGGTTTTGGATCTTGTTTACCATTTGCATTCAAGACACCGTTTTGGTCGTAGTAGAATACTTGACCTCTACGGTTTTGACGATAACCATCACGCAATTGCACACCATTAGCGAGGAAGAAGTATTGTTTACCATCGATAGTCTTTTCTCCGACTGCCATGCGACCTGAGTTATCAAAATAGTAAACATTTCCGTCGTTATCTTTGATGAAGGCATTCTTAGCATATTGGCCATTGTTATAACGGTATCTTACAGAGAAGAGACGTTTTTCAAACTTACCACTGCCGTCACCATTTTGATTATCTCCATTTGTTGATTGGTTGCTTCCTACTACTTTTGGAAGACTAACCTTACCGCCATTTGTACCGTAGTAACCGTTGAGGCCATTCTTAAGTACGTACTCTGAGCCACGGTCAAGAATGTTAGTACCATTCATGTATTTAGCAGACCACTTTGTAATCTTCTCATCAGTTGTCATGCGTTTACCAGTAGAGATTTGAACGCGGTCAAAAATTTGTGGGTAGAGACGTTTCAATTCATCAAGGAAGGCACCACCATATTTACCTTGGTAGTCATTACCAAAGGTACGTGTTTTAGCAGCGTAGAGGCTATGATCGATGATTGCACCATCTTTAGTTTCACCATAGTTATTAACACGAGTTGCAGTAACCACTTCATCACCTGGAAGGTTGTAGATTTGGTCTGGAACCCAGTCAGCAATCGCTGAGATACCTACAGCGTGGAGTGATTTAAGAGCTGCTTTCAAGTCAGCCAATGAACCGTACTTATTGTCCTTACTCATACCAATATCATAACGGTCTGTAAAGGCATAACCATTTTGGATTACTGAGTCAAGGAAGCTACCGTCATCACTTGAAACGTACTGTGGTGCAAATTCGAATGATGTGATACCCCATGATTTGAAGAGGTTTGCATTTTCAGCAATCTTCTTATTAGTGTATTGTGATGAATCTTGGACGAAGTCTTGGAAGTTAGAGAAACCTTCGTAGATAACTTGTGAATCAAGGGCAGCATTTGATTCGTAAACCAAACCACTGCTGTTCTTTTCTTTACTTGGTGCTACACGCACGTCTTGATTTTCAGAAGCACCTACTGGTACCCAAACGGCAAGGTAACCATCAACTTGAGGGTTACGGATACCACGAATTTCATTTGCACTAAATGTCAAATTACCGTTGCCATCAGTGTATTTAACAATACCGTTAGCATCGCTGTCATTCAAGTAAGTAGCCACACCATCGTTTGTTGTCAAAAGCAATGGACGATAAGCTTGGTTACGGTGAGCCGCACCCATGTTAATTGTCAAGTTGCTTGTCAAACGAAGGGCAGGTTGGTTTGAAACGATAACTGCCATACCTTGGTTACGTGTCTCTGCCGTACCAGTATCAGAAGCACTGTTAGCCCCTGTACCATAACGTACAGATGTCAAGACACCTGCAGCATCCCAACCATTAGTATTACCATAACCGATGTAGTTAACCTTCATATCTTGACCACCGGCTGCATAGCGGATACGGCCTTTCAAGAGGGTTTCAATAGCATCATAATATGGTGATTTTTGAGCCATATATTGACCATCATCTGTGTACATGTCTCCATAGTAAACACGTGGCACAGTGTCCTTATGCGTAAGCATCAAGGCATATGCTGATGGGATGTTATATTGTGTGTATTGCTTGTTAGCACTACGCATGTCTTTGTTGTAGATTTCAAAGGCTTTCTTCATTTCATCAAGCGTGAAGGTATTCCCTGTTGATTGAGGGTTGATTTCATTTTTGATGATTTGACCAATGATTGATTGTACCTCTGAATCGTGAGCACGAACAAAGGCGTAGTTAGCCATGCGTTTAGAGTTTTTACCACTTTCAGAACGGTCATTCAAACTATTTGAAATGAGTGGTTCAACCCCTGAGCGGTTACCAATTGGACGCAAGAGTGAATATACCAATGCTAAGTGCATAGGGTCATCCATTGGCAATTGGGCACCTTTAGTGTCTTCATTGTAATAGGCATCGTTGTGAGACCATGCTTCCAAGATAGACAAGTGTTTAATGGCTTGATCTTGACTTTGATCAGCACCATATTTAGCTTTGAAATAATCTGAAGCAATTTGGAGAAGGTCAGCATTGACATTATCCACGGCATCGACACGAACACCATCGAAGTTTTCATCTTCAGAACCACCAGTAATAGTACCGATGTTCATGATGTAGTGGAGCCAGTTCAACTGCTCAGCCTGAACCGCTGGATTTGAGTTGTCAATATCATTTGCCAACAAGAACTCGAAACCACCGTTACTTGTATCCTTAGTATACTTAGGATTGTGTTTACCTGTTTGACTAGTTGGTGTGCGGTTCAAAAGACGATAATCTGAGTTAGCATGGCTTGTACGACTATCGTTGTTATAGAGAAGGGCACCACCTTGCAAGTGGTCATTATTATCAAGGTTTTCAGAAGTTGAATTCCAACCTGGTTGGGTCTTCACGAAATTTTTGATAGTTGTACGCAACCAGTCAGTGTTACCTTCACGCGCAATACGTTCTTCAATACGCTTTTGAACTTCAAGTGCTGCTTGGTCCATTTGGGTTTGTGAGCTGAATGACGTATAGGTCTGATTGGTACCGAGACCTTGCTCCTTCATGTAGTTGAGGTAGCTCGCTTGGATAGCCTTGCTTGGCCACCAAACTGTAAGCAATGGACGTTTGTCATTTTCAGTTGAGGCAGTCCACTCTTTACCATCTTTCAAGATTTCTTTTGGACGGTACCATGTGTTGGCAGTGAAGTAACCATCAACAAGTTCGATATCTTTATCAGTTGTACCGTAAAAGGCATTTTTATCACCATTTACAGTAACGTTTGTGTTTGTGCTGTCAGCTGATGAACCTGTTCCACCGTTCTTATCGAAACGGTATTCTTTTTGGTTAGACAATTCACCAGTTTCAGCGTTAAAGTATTGGCTTCCACCGATACGTTCAAGAACATAGTTCTTACGAATAGTGCCATCATCTTCAACGTAGTATTGTTTTCCATTAATAGTTTTGATGTGGCTTGGACCATCAGTTACGACATTATTAGTTGCTGGAAGGTCGTTATTTACTACTGTGACAGTATTGTTGGCATTATTTGTATTGCCGTTAACTGGGGTAGCACGACGGCCTCCTGTAGGACCACGGCGAGCACCAGTCGCACGACGTTCAGTTGTCGCTGCGCGATCAGTAACTGTTGTTGTGTCAGTTGTAGTATTGTTATTTGTTGTATCAACAGCTGTATCATTGGTTGCTGTTGTATCGTTTGTAGTTGCCGCACGATCAGTACCGACAGTCGCTGCCGTATCAACAGCATTCGCTGCAACTGTATTTGTTGTATCAGTTGTCAAATCGAAAGTTGCTGTTGGAGTTGCTTGGTCAGTTGCGACATCGTTTGTCGCTGCAACTGCTGTAGTTGGATCCTGAGCAGCCGTTGTATCGTTAGATACAGTACCCGTATCAACAGTAATATCGGGGATGGCTACAGTAGCATCCGTATGTTCGTCTGCCTGAACGACACCGTCGTTAGTTCCTAAAGAAACCGCTGAGACTGCACCGAGAGACAAACCTGTCACTGCGATGGTTACCCATTGTTTCTTAACTTTGTGCATTTTATAATGTACTTTTTTGTCCATAATAAAAAGACTCCTTTTTCCCATTTATAGCTTCATTCTAAATCATTGAAAGCTTTTTTTCAATAAGATTCGATAAATTTTCATAATTTTTAGAAAAGTCCTTTTGTTGTTTTAATAATATTAGTTTTTGATGAGTATTTAGAAATATAAAATATTCATTTTTTATCGTTGAGGGAAAGAGAATTGGGAAACTATAGCTATTTAGAATTATTCTTGATAAGCTTTTTTGCTTTTAACCTTAATCCAAGAGAATCTAATGGAAAAAGACCAGATTCTTAAGACTTCTCCTCTTGAAACACTTAAAAACACTAACTTAAGCAATATATCAGGCTGTAGAGATGATGTCTTTTTTAGGATAATTTCTCATACTGAAAATAAATTCTAACTATCTAAGCCATTCACTACTTACTGAGCTGTAAGAGGAAGTTATAGATTATCTCATGCGTCAGGAAGAGGTTGAAAATATTACCCTCAAGGCTATTGCCAATGAACTCTTTATTTCTTCTTCTACTGTTATCCGTGCTTGCAAGAAACTAGGTTACCAGACCTATAATGAACTACGGTATGACCTGCGTTTATCAAAAGAACTTAAGAAGAATCAAGCCAAATTAGAACATAACTCCTTTGAACAACTCAAAGAACAACTCCACGTCGAGTTCGAACATACCTTATCCATCCTCTCAGAGCAAGATTTCCAAAGCTTTGCAGATAAGATTCTTGAGGCTAGACGTATTTTCTGTATCGGCGTGGGATCTAGTTACATGCCTATGACCGACTTCAACCGCAAATTGAAACTGATCAACATTTGGACCAACGATTATTTTGAACAATTCAGTATTGAACGTATTAAAGTTATTGTGACACCTCAGGACGTCATTATCGTCTTCTCACTCGGTGGAAAAAGCAAGGATGTCAATAACAGTATCTTACAAGCCAAAAGACATGGGGCAACTGTCTTAACTATTACTACTTTAGGCAATCACCTACTTTCTAAAATCAGTGATCACATGATTTTTGTCTATGATGCCCCAAAAAACGTGAAAATCTGCGTTCGCATTAGATGTTCAATTTGGTTGGAAACTTGTTATTTGAAGTCATTCTAACAGAGCAACAACGTCGCTCATCCAGGTAAAATGTAATACTAAATTAGGAGGTCAGTTAAAGCTGACCTCCTTTTTATTGTTGCTGTTTGTTTTTGAAACTTTCACAACATCTCCAAATCAAAAAACACCTCCTAGCTAGACTGCATATCTAACATGAAGGTGTTTTTTACTGTGCTTATCTGAGCATTGTAAAGACTATTACAATCCTAAAATACTAATAATCTTCGTCCTCTTCTTCATCTTTCTTCCGTTTGGCAAGAAAGGCAAGACCAGTTGCCGTCGCTAAGGCACCGAAGAGTGTAGCTAACGACGATTCAGTTTCTCCAGTCTTCGGAAGTTGTTTGGCTTCAGTATGATCCTTAGGAGACATACTTTCAGAGCTTGAAGCACTAGCTACAGACGTAGGTGATGAATCACTAGCACTGATTGACACACTTTGAGATGCAGAGATACTTGCACTCGTTGAGGCACTCTGTGACGCTGATGTACTTGCGGATTCTGATGCACTTGTTGATGCACTTTGTGATGCACTTGTACTTGCCGATTCACTAGCGCTGGATGAGGCACTCTGTGACGCACTGATACTTGCTGAAGTTGAAGCACTTACTGATAGAGAAATCGAGGCCGATACTGACACACTAATCGAATCAGAAACAATAACACTATTAATATCAACACTGTCAAGGGAGTGGATCGCAGGTTCTCCCATACTTGTGATAACTGAGCTTGATGCCGACGTACTTGCAGACTCACTCGCACTTGTTGATGCACTCATTGACGCTGACGTACTTGCGGATTCTGATGCACTTGTTGATGCACTTTGCGATGCTGACGTACTTGCGGATTCACTCGCACTCGTTGAGGCACTCATGGAAGCTGAAGTACTTGCTGACTCGCTGGCGCTGGTTGAGGCACTCATCGACGCTGACGTACTTGCTGACTCGCTCGCACTTGTTGATGCACTTTGCGATGCTGAAGTGCTGGCTGATTCTGATGCACTTGTTGATGCACTCATTGAGGCACTGGTACTTGCGGATTCACTAGCACTTGTTGACGCACTCTGTGACGCTGAAGTACTTGCCGATTCACTTGCACTGGTTGAAGCGCTCATCGACGCTGACGTACTTGCCGATTCGCTCGCACTTGTTGAGGCACTCTGTGACGCTGAAGTACTTGCTGACTCTGAAGCACTCGTTGAAGCGCTCATGGAAGCCGACGTACTTGCCGATTCGCTAGCACTTGTTGAGGCACTCATGGATGCCGACGTACTTGCAGATTCAGATGCACTAGTTAAGGCACTCTGTGACGCGGACGTACTTGCCGACTCACTCGCACTCGTTAAAGCACTTTGTGATGCACTGATTGAGGCACTCATCGAAGCAGACGTCCGTGCTGATGCGCTAGCACTTGTTGAAGCACTTTGTAAGGCCGACGTACTGGCTGACATACTCGCACTTGTCGAAGCAGACTGGCTAGCGGAATCTGACAGAATAGCATCATTTTTATCATCAATATCCAAACCAGCTAGAGGCGACTCATCATAACGTTGTTGATAAACCGTATTCCCATCCGATGTCAGAATTCCACTCAGTGTTGATTCAACGATTGCTGTTGCAGTTCGAACATAAAGGTTTCGATTTGAACCTTCAGTAACAATTGTCCATTTCATATTATCCGCAACACCACCACCAATGGTTCTCCACTGCTGACGAACTGCCTTCAAATTTGAATAAGGCATTGAACTTGCTTTAGTTAATTTTGAAGACCAATCTTCTGTTTTAATCAAATTCCCATTATCATGGTAGGTCATGGTTACAGAATTAATGGTATCATCTGATGTTACTAAAATACCAAATTCATTATTCGTATTAAAGGACGGCTTAACCGTTACTACCCAAGTAGTCTTGTTGGTTCCAGTATCATAAGAATAGGTCATCGATTGGATAATCGTATTTTTCCCACCCTCAGAAACATCTGATCCTGTCAAAGTACCTGAATAAATATACTGTCTACGACCATTTGAATCAAGATAAGTTTGAACAGCATTAGCTGTTGCTGCTAAATTGATGGCGATGCTTTGAGAACCATTTGAATTGACCACATTTCCTGTGAAACCAGTCTGTTGCATGGTGCTCATCATTTGCTCAACAGCCAAGCCTAAACGACTGCGTTGCCCTTCAAAATCTCCCTCATTTTGAGAAAGCAAAGTGTTAGCTTTTGTCAACTCAGTGCGAACAGTTTGGATGGCTTCACTAAGATCTGCGCGAGCTTGGGCATCCGTCACACTATTTAAATAACGGTCTGCCAAACTGACAAGTAATTGTGCTTCAGATGCATTTTGTTCCAGAGTAGTCTTACTCATTGAAAGCCTATTTGCTACTTCAGTTGATCCTAAGTCTTCAAGAGACAGACTAGTAGATTCACTGTAAGCAAGCGATAGTATCTCTGATGTATGTAAACTCAAAGACTCCGAAGCACTTCCAATCGCTTGAGATTCAAAATTAGACAAGGTATCTTTTACAATACTTGCTTGGCTAACAAGACTGGTCAAATCTGATGTTGAAGCAGATAAGGCAGACTCCATAGTTTCTAGACTTGGCTTAACCGAAAGAATATAACTTTCCGTATCACCTAACTGAGCTAATCGACCAAGATAGGTTCCAATTTCAGTAGACAGTGAGGTAAGCTTTGCTTCCTGCTCTTGACGCTTCTTATCCGCCTCAATACTCACCGCCAGAGCAGTATTAGCTACTGCTGTAACTTCTGAGGTAACCTCTGCTGCTTGTGCTGAGACTGTCGGTACTGACGCTCTTGTTGTTAAATCTGATGAATGTGATGTCTCATTGGTGTCTAAACCTTCTGAACGCATTGAGCCTGTACCACTTTCAGGCCCCGTCTGGCTCGTAGCAGTAACATGACTACTTGATGTCTCACTGGCATGCCCTGTCGCCTTTGAACTACTCATTGAAACTGAAGTAGATTCCGAAGCTTTCTGCGAAGCCGAAGCACTTGTTGAAGCTGACGTACTGGCAGAGGTTGAGACTGAGGTCGAAAGGCTCGCTGATACTGACGCAGAAGCCTGATGACTTGCTGATAGCGATAGCGAGACTGAGTCTACTGAGTTTGATACTGAATCTGTGGCTGAGGCTGACTGGCTAACAACATCCCCTCTGACTGCAGATTCTGTAATAGCTCCAGAATGACCCAAAACCGCTGAATCAGAAGCTGCCAAAACATCTGTCGTCGGACTAACCGTATGCTCTACCGCTGATGGACTTGTTGCTTCATCAGCTTGAACCACATAAGTCGCTACTCCTCCACCTAGTAGAGCTCCAGTCGCGGCTACTCCCTTTAAAAGTCTGTCACTTGTGATTAAAGGTACTTCTTCCTCAACTTGATGAACTGATACAGATGACGCATCCACACGACCACTTATTATCTTAAAAAGCCCAAAGTGAGAGGTTGCGGCACGTAACCAATGTTTCCCTGACTTTACCAATTTAAAACGTGTCACACGATCAGTTTCTCGGTACTGACCCTCATTTCTTCTAAAAAACATATATAAACCTTTTCATTTATTTTTTATTTCTATATCTTTTTCATAAGCATATTATCCTATTTTATCATAAAAATAGTCAAAAAATTAGTACTATAACTTATTTTTCAAACTTTATTATTCTCAACTTTTTTGTAAATCAAAGAAACATAAAAAATCCCTCAGAAACTTAATGTTTGAGGGAAAATTACTTTATAAAAATAGTCAGTTTAATCCCATTAATCTATGATAATCAACTATAACTAATGATAAGAGATAACCATCATGACCAATAGAACAACAAATAATGCAGAACTAAGCCCCAGAGTTAGGCCCTTTAGAAGAGTTTGGCTCGCCCAGTAACTGGTCCTACCAATATTACTCGTGGCATCACTCGAAAAAATCTGAATTTGCCTAGGCTGCAGTGTTACAGTAATAATAAGTGACACACTTAAAATGATGAGTAAAATCATAAAGAATATTTGCATAGACTACCTCAACATACCTATTAAAGTAAAAATTAAACTAATTATAATAACAAAGCCTAACATAAAAAAGAAAATCTTATTTATTTTCTCGCCCCTAGTTTCTTTTTCCTTCACTATGGGCTTTTGTTTTAGCTCCTCCATACGGCCTTCAACCGCATTATGAAATAAGTCTTTATTTGTCATATTTCTCTCTTTCCTATGGGAAGTAGGTCACGATATTACCATCCTCACTAACAAGCACTTGACTGAGTAAAAGATTGCGAACCATGTCTTTTTTGATCTGCTTCTTCATGGTTTCAAAACCTGCAAATGCTTCCTGATAATATTCAACAATTGGATTCTTCTGACTAGCCGTTTGACTCCCAATAGCTTGTTGGAGTTGTTGTAAATAGTCAACCTGTTCAATCCAATTATCATCAATAGCCTTAAGAAGTGATAGACATTGGAAATATCCAAAAAGATCGATGGTGTCTAATTGTTTCTTTTTATCATCTATTTCCCTATAAGCAAACTGATAGATAAGTTCAGCCACAGCTTCGACATCATCAATATCCAGATCATCTGGAATTTTCTCAATATGAAAACTAATGTTTTTGAGAATAAAGTGATACAACTTCTCCTTCTCGCTAAGATCTTCTTCAACCAGGGCAATATCAATATAGTCATCAAGAACCTGCTCAATGGTATCTGTTAAATCCTGATCTTGATTAATAAGGTGATTTCGTTGGGCATAAATGAGTTCCCGTTGAATGTTCATACTCTCAGCATATTCTAGTGTTTGCTTACGTGAAAAACGTGCCGCACTGTCACTAGCTCTTTGCGCCTTCTCAACCAAACGTCTGTAGCGTCGCCCTACTAATTCTATACTCTCAGTTTTCTCATCAATAGTGTAGTCTTTATAATATTTATGTACCCAGTTAGGGCCATACTTTTTGATAACATCATCTTCAAGTGAAACAAAAAATTTAGACATTCCAGGATCTCCCTGACGTCCTGAACGTCCTCTGATTTGTAAATCAATACGCTGACTTTCCATACGTTCAGTCCCAATGACAACAAGACCACCTAATTCGGCGACTCCAGGTCCCAACTTAATATCGGTCCCTCGTCCCGCCATAGAAGTAGCTACCGTGACAGCACCCATCTGACCTGATTCAGCTATCATCTCAGCTTCTCTAGGAGCATTATTAGCATTTAAAAGATTGTGGGCAATTCCTTCCCTTAGGAGAAGGTTAGAATATAATTCAGACATTTCAACCGAACCAACGAATATTAGGAGAGGATTCCCTTTTCGATGATAATGCTTTACATACTCTAGGGAAGCATAGATCTTTTCTGGTAAAGTTACATAAAGATTGTCTGGATAATCTATCCTTTGTTTCGGACGATTGGTCGGAATTTGAACAACTTGCATTCCGTAAGTATCCAAAAATTCTTTTTCTGCGGTCTTACCAGTCCCAGTCATACCTGAAATCTTTTTGAACTTACGAAAAAGGCTTTGATAGGTGACAGAAGCCATGGCACGTGTTTCGGGAGATAACTTTACAAGCTCCTTGGCTTCAATTGCCTGATGCATGCCTCCTTGGAGTTTGGTCAATTCCATCAAGCGTCCAGTCGCTTTATCTAAAAGAACAACTTCTGGTCCATCTTTTCCTTGACGAACAATATAATCTTTATCCTTTTTGAATAGGGTATGAGCTCGGAGAGCATAAATAAGGTGACGCGCAAATGTAGCATTCTCTTTGGCATAGAGGTTACTAATTCCTAGATAATTTTCAGCTAACTTTGCACCTTTAGTTGTCAGCCAAACTTCACCCTTTTCTTCCTTGAAAATATAGTCCTGATCCTCAACCAATGTCGTCATGAGTGTATTAATCATAGCATAATAGTTGGATTGAACACGAGGAGAACCTGAAATAACCAAGGGAGTTTGCGCACTATCCAGTAAGACGGAATCAACCTCATCAATAATAGCAAAGTTAAAAGGACGCATGTATTTACCGTCTTTATTCGAAGCTAGATTGTCAATAAGATAGTCAAAGCCCAAACCACTATTTGTCGTATAGATAATATCAGAAGCGTAAATCTCCCTTTTTTCAAAGGTATCAAGTTCTTCACCATCCTCTGCAAAAGGAACGCCAATGGTTAGACCTAGAAACTCGTAAACCTGTCCCATTTCTTCAGCATCACGTTTTGCTAAGTATTCGTTTGTCGTTACAAGTATTGCTCCTTGTCCTGTCAGTGCATTTAAGTAAACTGGCATGGTTGCTGTTAAGGTCTTACCTTCTCCTGTACTCATCTCAGCAATATTTCCCTGATGCATAACGATTGCTCCCATAACCTGAACATCATAGGGAAACATACCTAATACACGCTTAGCTGCTTCACGTACTACTGCGTAAGCCTCTGGTAATAAATCATCTAAACTTTCGCCTTTGTCTAGCCGTTCTCTAAATTCAGTAGTTTTATCTTTTAATGACTGGTCATCCAGTTGTGCCATCTGCTCAGCCCAACCATTAACTTGCTTGAGTACACTTTTTACTGGTTTTAAAGGATTTAAAGAATTAAACATTTTCTTCTCCTACTTCAGTGATTGTCATTCCCTTAAAATCCAATTCTACCATTCCAGCACTCAAGAGGGAGATGGAATAATTGTAGGCTTCATGTGGATAGACGAAGGTGAAAGATTGTTTTTTTTCAATCATCTGCTTAACTTCCTCACCATAACGATTTAAGAAGCTTAATTTAAGATAAACCGTACCTTCAGGAACTGTTGTAAATTGTGATTCGAGACGATAAATATATCCCTTTTTTAACAAAGGTAAGCTAGGTTGCTTTCGACTCGCCTGATAATTTTGAATAGCCAGCCAGGAATGAATCTCAGTTCCTGATGCTATCAAGGGGTTACTGAAATTGACTGAGCCATCTGGATGATGTTCAATTTGGGAACCAAACATATAGGATCTCACATTCGTTCCCCATTGAATCTGAGAGTTATTCTTATGAATCATGTTCATCCCTTTCTTCCAAAATCATTTTCTAAAATCATACGATAAAAATTGAGAAACCAAGCTGTCGCAGTTGAATGGTCATCATTATGTCGTCCAGAAGTTCCCTTGCTAAGAATTCGTGCTCCCGAAGAATATAGGACTTTAGTAATATCCTCGAAGGCTGTTGGGTCCATATCCTCATCTTTCATGTAAGAAACCCCAAAGGTCGTGTTTGAGAAGTCTGCTTTTTCAAACTTATCCCAGAACTTCTGATTAAGGGCCTCGACGCCTTCATTGTCCAAACGTCCCGTCTGCAAATGCAAGACATCAATTCCTGTCGGGAAAACCTCTGGTGCCAAAAGTCTGGCACGATTACCGATGGTACCAACATTGGCTAGAGGTTTAGACATGATAATGGCATGAGGTTCAAAGTCCGCACCATAGTACATAGATGGGAAAGTTCCCATGGACATCCCAGAGAGAATAAGTTGATCACTGTCAAAGCCTAGGTAATCCAAATAATGTTGGATAGTATCCTTGATACTATTTTCAAGCTCTTCAGTTCCCATGTAGAAAGCTCCCCCCTCTAGGCGAGGATCAGAAAATAGCAGGAAAGGTGTCTCCATAGCCCTCATCATACCAAATCCTTCAAAACCTTCGGCAGGACGAAAACCTGAAAAGTAGACGGACAGCGGTGGCTTGAAATCCCCAGGATAAAAGAAATAATTGATTTCCTGACGTTTACTATCATGGAGAATCCCCCCACCCAATACAAACTTTCCAAATTGAAAACGTGTCCATCGTTGATGGAAATTCCCAACTCTTAGAGCACCATTTCCTTTAGCTTCTAAAGTTGCTGATAAAATATAAGTTCTCCCCTGATCTAAAACAATGGCACCTTTACGCATTTCTTCCTCGCTAACTACAATTGTTCTCACGATTTCTGAAACTGAACCTTCAGGAATAATGCGCAACACTAATTGGCATTGACAGGTCTGAGCCTTCTCAAATTCTAACCAAAGTTCAACAGGGAAATCCTCAGCTACTCGAATATTAAAACTCCAGTTAAGAATAGGCTTAAAGGAATCGCCGTAATTCCCATCTAAAGAGATACTTTCAAAACCATTATAAATAACTTTCCCTTTGAATCGAGGATGAACCTGGATCTGATAAGGGAACAATTTATCACCATATTGTCCAGCAAAAAGTGCCTTAGACAGGGTATCTAGCAGATCTTGCTTATCTGAAAAATCTGCTGGTATAGCACAAATCTCTTTCAGAAAGCGGCCTACTCGATGGTCCTCTATCAAAAGGTCAGCATCATAGAAGATGGTATAAGGAACTAAGCTCTTACGCAAGTCCATCAGCATGAGTAAGGATTCCTGACTATCAACAAGGACCGCATTAAAATTTCTTAGTTTAGCTTGTTTCAAACATTGGAGAATATCACTAGAAAGCCCAGCACGAAGGTAGAAAAAACGAACATTATCGGGGAGTTCATAAGTATTTGACCAATTATCTCGTCCAACCTGCAAAATGCTAATTTTAGACATACTTATCCTCCTTCAAATAGTGCTCCCATTTTTCAACAAAACGCTCTCCTGTATTTTCTCTGATTTTCTCAATCGCTTCAATTAAAGCTTGATTCCAATACTTTAACTGATCAAGATAATAAGATGCCGCCTCCTCAAATTGTGTTACTTCTTCTAGGATATAACCATTTTTCAAATGTGTTACATAGTCCGAAGTGACCCTATTTATCTGTGGAATCCCAGCACTAATGCCTGCAATTTGAGTATAACGATGTGGTTCCAAGCTGAGATCAACAATAAGACGGGTATACTCAAATTCTTTAATCAAGGCTGTCTCATCAATCAAATTAACAAAATCATAACGATACTCAACTTCCTCATTTTCAGCGAGGTAGTTTTCTGCACTTTGATTATCTTTTATGTGTTTGAATTTTTTCTTATTCAGTTTTTCAGAGATAAGGTGCTCTACGTCTTCCTTAAATGTATCAAAATCATGCGGATTCGCATTGAAAGTTCCAAATACAATATGAGTATTCTGATGATTTGCTACAAAATCTAAAACCTGATAGATAGCTTCCCAACTGATATCATCCAAATTTACCTGATAATAGAGTTTAGATGACTTAAGACGTTGGCTCTTTCCAAGTGCTAGACGGGTATCATAAGATGCCATATGCTGAATCTTCTCAGCTTGCTCTGGAAATAGTTTTCTTAATTCTGTAGAAAAGTCCTGAGAATCACTAATAATCAGATCAACAAGTTGCAAATAAGAAGCATAATCCTCTAAGGGATCATTTTGATTGCGTTCTTTGAAGTAAGTCAAAATTTTCTTATTAGCCTCTGGTAGATGACTATAAAGAGTTTGATTCAGATTACTTTTCGACGCAACGACAAAACAATCCGAAGGCGTCAATTCTTGAGCAATATAAGCATCAAAAAACTCCCAAATGACTTCTTCCATACTGATATAATAATTTTTCTTAAAACGATGATCTGTTCTTGGATTACTTACGATCCCTCGTCCATCAAAGAAATGACAAAGTTGCCAAATGCCATCTTCATTCAAATAATCTCGGTGTGTCGCCTGACCATTTTCAAAATGAAGGATACTGGAAACAAATCCTCTGTCATCGTAGACTTCTTCTCTTAAAATCAGGCCATCCTGATAATATCGAATAAGACTCAAATATCCTTCTGGTCCCAACTCTATTTCGGCAAAACGCTGATGATGTTTCTCAACAACAATAATGAAGGGGGTAAAAATAAAGTCACAATCATCATCCCAATCCAAGTCAGATACTTGTAGGCAACGCATGGGCTGATCTTTGATTCCTTGAATAGCATCAAACACTGAAAAATGCGACACTTCTAAGAGATCAAAGCGGTGCAGAAAATAACGTAAATGTGGTTGATAAGCTAAAAGTAATAATCTAGGCGACATAGCTTGGCCTTGAAAAATACGTGCTTGGTGTAAAGTATCATCAAATTCTATTTTCGAGGTTCTAAAATACCACGGTGTTAAGTCAGGTTGCCAAAATTCTGCCCCTTGACCGTACCAAGCCGGAATTAAATAATACATATGTTCTCCCATTTTTTATGAATTCAAAATAATTAACGATATATTAAGGATGATAGGTAGGCAGGTCAAAAAGATCACCAGACTACCTATCACTCTCAAATGAATAATTGAGGTGATATAAATAATTTTAACTTTTAATCTAGTCAAACAAACCTTTATAGGATTCATTTAGGGTCATAGCTGCAATTTCTTCGCGTACATTGTATACCATTCCACTGTAAATCAAAAACATTCCAGGAATCATACTGAGTTGTAAGTACTGCGGATTAATAAGCACAATCATCATAGGGCCACCAGCCATGATAACTGTATAAATTGCCCCAATAACAGCAAATTTCATGACAACTTTATTGATATAACGGCTTGTATCAGGGCCAGGATAAACATTGTAAATGTACTCTCCTGATTTTCGCATGCGTTCTGCAATTTGTTCACCACTAACGTTTACGAAAGCAAAAGCAATCCCCAAAACAAATAAGACTACCTGATAGAGAACAAGCCAAATCGGATGTCCCACTGTCAGAGCTTCAATCCAAGTATTTGTCCAACCGTTTTTAGGAAATAAAATCTGAATCAAGATAAGAAGATATTGAGGAATAGAGACTAAAGAAATTGCGTACATGAAGGGCATCCCACCTGCTGGGGTAAGCATAACATCAAGATAGGAATACTGGCTAAAACGATTATGAATATTAACCTTATTGATGGGAATGCGATACCGTGCTCTTTGGACAATAACTGCAATATATAAGAAGAGCAAACCCATGATAATTAGAGAGAGAATAATCGGTAATCCTATATGTAGTCGTGTAATACTCTCTCCAATTTGCCTAGGTAGATTAGCAACCATACTGGCCATCAAAATGACAATAGAACCTCCTATACCAAAGAAAGAATTCAAATCCGATAGCCAGACCAAAAAGAAGGTTCCCGCAATTAGAAGGATAGTGTTCGTTAGGATAGCCAATCCTTTAGGAATTCCTACTTCAATCGGAAGGCTTAGAGACACCGCTAAAGACTGGATGAGAGCGATGGCAAAGGTCAAGTACATTTTGCGTCGATCCTGTATCTCTATTGGTAGCTTACTTAAACCAGACTTTTTTGAAAACGAAAACATCTGCCAAAGAATCATGGCTGACATCCAAGGGGACAAGCCCACAGAAAAAAGTGAAAATGAACTTAAATTACCACCCATCATAGCACTTGTGAAGGCTATCGAATTGGATAACCCTCCTAAGAGTTTTGGGTGCTTCAAATCTATAAATGGTAAGACTAAATGGCTTCCCAAAACATAAATAAAGAGGAAAAGAACTGTCCAAGATAAACGTTTAAAAACAATAGATTGTAATATTTTTTTCATTAGCAGCCACTCTCCTCCTTCTCACTAATACGCTTAGCAACCAATTGATTAATAGCATTCACCATCAATTCAGGATTTTCATGTGAACAAATAGCTGTATAAGTTTGATTTGGAGCTTGTGTATTCTCAAAAGTTAGTAAAGGAAGCTGATTTTGAGTTACGTACTCATAGATTTCTGGTAATTTATCATAATGATTAATATCCAGATAGAAATCAACTTTAGATAGCTCATATTCAACAAGCAAAGGATAGGTATTTTGATAAAGGGTTACATTTGGATGGCGAGATAACACTAAAAGTTCTGTAGCCATATAGGTATAGGCAGCGATGATAAAATGAACTTGAGGGAGATGCTGAACTAAGTATTCAATCTGTTCCAATAAGTAAGAGTTCGTCAAAGTATAACACGTCAACACGGTAGATTCACGGTTAGATTCTAACTCAAAGCCTCGATTTGTCCATGTTTTCAAAATTTGAGACCATTCCATGAGACAGTACCGCCACCAAACCTCACGCAGTCGTACTACTGAAAACTGATTCCACGGTTTATCCGGAGAAATATAATGTAAAATCAAAGGTAGTGGTTCAAGAGGAATTTCAAAAACAAAACGATGACCTCCCTCGGCTGCACCAGCATCAAAACCAATTTGAAAATTATAAGTATCAGGTAAATTCAGGTAGCGGTCTTCAAATACCATATTGAGTATTGATTGATCACCTTCTCCTACATTTGCGTGCTCCCGTTCAGTTGTATCCACTAGTTTTTGACGGATATGTTCCTCTTTCCATAAACGATTGTTAATTAGCAATACACCTGCATTAAAACCAACACCGGCACCAAAACAAGAACGAACAGCTCCGACATAATTGTCTCCCAATTCCTGTTCAAAAAGACTATCTAGATTACCTGTGACTATCAAATCACTATCAAGATAAAGTACCTTATCTTCATGTACGAAATCAGGTATAAAATAACGCGCAAAGGTCATATGGTTGATATGTCCCAACTTATTAGTCCAATTCATCTGAAATTGAGGACCAATTAACTTAATATCAAGAAGCTCTCCTCCGAGTCTCTCCACATGCTCTCTCGTGGCACGGAACCACTCGACTGGGATATCTTGATTAAAAAGGTATATTTTAAGCTGACGATTGTGATAACAAAGAGATTTTAAAGCGGTCTCTATCTGACGAATATAAGCATAATCTCCTGCCAATACTACTGCATTTTTATTATTCATGTATCTTTCTTATTCTACCGGCAAACGAGATAAGTCTGCCACGATTTGTTTGGTGTAGGTTTCATCTTCGATGAATTCAATATCTTGGTCAAAGTTATACTCCGCCGTGTGTTTGTGTTTGAGTTTAACTTTTGTTGTCGCACCCATTTTTAGCCATTCATATTCAGAGTCAATATGTCCAATATCCAAGGCTTGATAGCCATCTTTAGCTAGATTTGCAACTAATACTTTAGCCGTTGGGCCCAACATGATAAGTATAAGATGATTATCCGCATACTTACGAATTGTTGACTCAATAGCATCCACATCCTTATAAGCACAATGAGAAGAGCAGACAATACGTTTGATAGATAAGGCCTGATCGAATAAATCATTACCAACCCCGGAACGAGATGTTGCCCCTTCTACTATTAAGAGATTTTTGTTTTGCCATAACCTTTTTAGCTTTTCAAACTGCGACTCGGCTTTTGTTTTATCTAAAAAATCAATATAAGGACGTGAGATAAAGGTTGAACCATACCATGGTGCCGGTGCAATTTGACGATAAAAATCATCATAATGATCCAAATGCTTTTTCCAAAAATCTTCTGCCCACCATGTAAATTGGAAGCGATCTTCGAAAGCATCTGGCAAACAGACTAAGAGTTTTTCTGTACTGTTCATTCCAACCAACTCACGTAGAGATCGTGCCAGTTCAGGATGATAATCTTGGTAGGCGATAGAATGACCAGCTATTAGATTGATTTCACCATCTCCAAAACGAATGACAGATGAATGATTTTCCCTAATGAAGTCCAGACTCTCATCAATGGACTTAACCGTTGGTAGAGGGAGAATTTGAGGCAAGCTTCCTTCCCTATCCAACTGTTCAAGCGCCGTGATCAGTTCCTGTGGTCGCTCACTTGAAAAAAGAAACTGCCCATGGTTCCCGTGTTGGGTTTTATAAAAACCAAAACTAGGAATCCCCGCCAATTCTACCTGTGATAGAATCTCACCAGCTTCATCGCCATGATTAATATCCAAATAAAGATCCGCACTATGAATCAACTGGGTCAACTGCTCCTGATTGATCGCAGGATACAAACTAACATTGGGATGTTGCTGTAATTCGACTAACTTAGGCCCCATAGCTGTCCAAGCACCGATATGAAACTGTACAAATGGAAGAGCACAGACCAGTTCTTCGATCGACTCGAGATCTTGCGTTTGGGTCATAGTAAAGGAGTGCAATCGTGGAAGTTCGTGAACTTCTCCCCAATTACCTGTCTTTATACGCTCTTTAATGAGTGAATGCATTTGTTCAATCGAGTTGACCTCTAACTGTGCTTGCTCACTATGTCTGGTTTCTGCAAAGGACAAGATCGGTTTCCCCGTTTTCGCATAAGCCGCCAAGGTTGCCTGATCAGCAGTACCATAGTTAATATCTAAATAGGCAGCAGAACGATTGATAAGTTCTTCTAATACTGGAGGGACGACTTCTGGATACAATCTCACATTTTCATATTTTGCAAGACGCATCAATTCCTCTCCCATTTCCGTATAGGCAGCAATATGGAACAAGGCCTTCGGATGTTCCTGAATCAATTCCTCAAGATTTTTGAAGGATTGAGAATTGGTCAAATTGAACAGATGGAGCTCATAATCTGAATCCATCTCTATCTGGAAGTCCCCCATATGGTGAGACAAGACCTGACTGTAATCCATGTCGTGAAAAGCCCACCATAATTGGCGGAAACGATTGGCACTTAGCGTCGTCCATGGTTTTCGGTGAGAGACAAAATGCACAACATAGGGATCTTCACTATCTATAAAGTGATTTGACCAATGACTCATAAAAGCAGTCACGTCATGACCAACTTGGAGGTTCATCCTTTTATCCAAGGCCAACCATCTATCACGAAAGACCTTATTAAAGATTGTTTGGTCCCCATTAAATTTAGGAATATTTCCTTCTAGAGCTTGCTGGAGTGAGCCATTCGTCTCATTCACCAACTGCTCTGTCATATTTTCTCGTTTCCACAAACCATTGTCAATTAATAAGACACCGGAATTAAAACTTTGGTTATCTGTGTCCACTACGGCTGCGATCGGATAGCCCTTCATATCTATTTCAAAGACATCCTCTAAATCCTTTAGAACCAGCAAATCCGCATCAAGATACAGCACCTTTTCCTCTGAGATATACTTAGGAATAAAATAGCGAGAATAAGCATCCAGACTAATATGTTCCCTTGTCCACCAGGTACCCTTCACATCGTCTGGATTCAATTTGACATCAATGAGGTCGCCCCCTAAGAGCTGAGCCATCTTCCGTGGTTTTCGAAACCAGTCTGGAAGGATATCTCGATTCAAAACATAAATTTTTACATCTTTATTGTGGTAAAAGATGGATTTTATAGTCGTCGATAACTGAGCGGTATAGTTCTGATTACCTGCTAGAACAATCACCCGACTTTTTGTATCATGCATGAACACTCTTCTCCTTGATCCGTTTTTTTACAAGTACTTGCTGGTAAGCTTCCATGTCTCCATGTTTTAAGGTCTCTTCTTCATGAATGGCCAATCGCCACTTGTAGGCAGCAATCTCTGCATCTATTAAGCCCTTTGGAGCTCCTATCAATTGAAGAATCATCATGCGTTCTTCGATACTTTGTAACGGATAAACATCTGCAAGATTGACCGTTTTGGTCACACTTGTCTCACGTTTACGATGCAGATAGATGGCACGGTTCATATAGACAATTTTATCGGCTTGTAGATAGACCTTGTAGGTCGTATAATCATCCTCTACCGTTTTATCTGTTGGATAAACAATCTCCTTAAACAATTCCGCCTTATAAAGCTTTGCCCAAGGGACCGTGAAACATTGGCTCAGATTATATTGCCCATCATATTGATGTTGGAACCACTCAAAAGGAGAATAGACACGCTCGAAATAATCATTTCCCCCAACATGGATTAAAAAGTTCCCCTCTTCTTCCATAAATTGAGTGAAATTTCCAATTGCAATATCTGCATCTGCTTTTTTCAGCAAATGATATAAACTCTCGATATGATCCAGTTCCAACCAATCATCGTTATCCACAAAGAGAATGTAGTCTCCCGTCACCGCTTCTAAAGCACGATTCCGGCTTGATCCAACTCCACCATTGGACTTATGATAGACCTTCACTCGAGGGTCCTGAATCTTGTAGCGTTGGCAAATAGCGGCAGAACCATCCGTTGAACCATCGTTGACTAAGATAATTTCTAAATTTTGATAGGTCTGTTGGATGATACTATTTAAGCAATTTTCAAGATAGGCCTCTGAATTATACACAGGGACGATGACACTAATTTTTTCCATTTTTTCCTTCACTTATTTCAACCTAATTCATACCTGATTTAACTCAATTGAGCTAAATATTCTTGAATAACAGCAATCATATCATCAATATCCTCTACATGAAAACAGTAACTATCCCCTTCAATCTCACAATGATTGGTAACATCAAAAGAAAAGATAGGTTTTTTCAACGCAGTAACCTTTTGAATAATATCATAAATCTCTTCATGATAATTGATATCCAAATAAAAATCCAATTTATCCAACACAGCTTGAGCATTGTACCGTGTAAAACGAGGATAAAGCGAAACATTGGAGTAGGCTTCTAAAGCAATTACACTAGGAGCAAAATTTGTGTGTGCAAGGATATTAAATTGAACATTTGGAAATGCTTCCACCAATGTTTCAATATGTTCCATAGCTGCCGAATTCGTAAATACTGCTGTTTGGAATTTGGGCCTTCCTACCAAATCCTTGAAATGACGTTTGGTAATATCCTTTCGTAACAAGATTTCAGACCATTCCAGACCATAATAAAACCACCAGATATCCCGACAACGATTCAAATTCCACTGATACCAAGGCTTCTCTCCCGCATAGTGAATGATTACTGCGTCCTTCTCCAGCTGGTCTGCCTTTTCATACCATTCAGGGACGTTAAAGGTGTGAGCAAACGTATCCATACCAACCATCACATTGTAGACTTCTGGTAGTTTTTTCCAACGTCCTTTAAAATGACGATTAAGGATTCCTTGATCTCCAAACTCCTCTTGATGATAGCGATTCGTCAATTCCAGCAACTGGTGGCTAGCTTTTTCTTCTCTCCAAAGCACAGTGTTCACAAGGAGCACACCTGCATTAAACTTAGAAGCATCTAAGCCATCTGTAACTGCGCCCAAAGCATGATTTTCTATATCTTCTTCGAAGAGAGGTGTCAAATCTCCAGTGACAACAATATCAGAATCTAGATAAAGTGCTCGGTCTTCTGTAACAACATCTACAATAAAATAACGATAAAAGGTAGCATAACTTAAATGATCCATGGGTAGCGAATACCCTTTTATCTGATCAGAAGAAATCTTAATATTCCGAATTTGTGATTGAACAGACTCTAATCTTCTCCCCATCAACCAGAACCACTCCTGAGGGAGATTGTCATTGATCACATAAAAAATAATTTGACTGTTTGTCGCAACAATAGATTTTATAGTTACCTCTAGCTTTTCCATGTAACCATTATCACCAGCAAGAACGATTGCCCTTTTCACTGAAATTTTCCCCCTCTTTTTCTCAATTATCCTTTTATAAAGTAAATAAGAAATTAATAGCATCTATTAAAAGCTTCTTAGTGATATACCCCTCTTTTAGGAGGAAAGCAAACCCTTGAGCCCTACTACTAATTTCTTGATAGGATTCTGGAGCCATATTTTGAACCAATTGATTGGCTTCTTCCAAACTGTTCACAGCAAATCCTAAACCACGCTCTTCTATCAGATGACTATTTGATAAGGTGTTGGGCACAATCACAGGAATTCCTGCTGCAAGATAGGTGCTGAGCTTATGTGAAATATTCATTTCGTAGTAGTCAACATTCTCCCCATCGTTATACTGGGTATTCCAGACAAGACCAAAGCCTCCCTTTGAGAGTTCCATCAGGAGTTCTTCATTGCGCTTCCATCCTTCAATCACCAAATTGGCTTCTGGATTGCTCTTTGGCTCATTCGCAAAAACTCGCAAAGGGGTTTCATAAACCCAATTTTGCAACTCTGGAAAACGTGTCAAAGATCCTGCAAAGAAAATCTCTTTTTTAAATACCGGTTGGTTCAAACTGAGGTTATGAGGATGATCCCAAAATTCTTGAATCAAGATTTTTTCCACAGTCAGACCTGCTTCACACAGACGGTTAACCATTTGTTGTGAAGGCGCAATAATGACATCTGCTTGATTGAACATCTCCATATAAGTCGGCATTAGGTAGGCATTATCACGGAACATTAGTGGAATAACGTCATGGATAAAAATCACTAGTTTGACTCTCAAATCCTTCAGCTTCGCTACAAATTCCGCGTCAAACTCCCAACCATTCCAAGTTGGCGATTGAAAAATCACAATATCACCAAATGAGATACTTGCCATGATCCCATCTAGACGCTTGCTTCTCTCGCTCGGACTATCTGTAGAGATATTATAAAAATAGATTCCAATCTCTCGATACCCCAAAGCACGCGCAATATCCGTCACAGCATTCTGAGCTAAGATGACAGTGCTATCCCCTGCCATACCATATAGATTTGTAATATGTACTTTAGTCATGGTTTCCCTTCTTTATTTTTCTGACATTTGAAAAATCATCTTCAACTCTTCTTTTGTTGCTAGCATTGGATGCATCTTTTGCTTGTCATAGGCTGATTGATATCTTTTAGAATCTTCCAGCTGAGATAGTTCATCGAGCAAGTCTGTAATTGCATCTTTTTGAAACAGGTGATCTTTTATATAGAGGTCTGATCGGTGACAGGTTTCCTCAAAAGCATATAAAATCATTCCTCTTTCAAGAGCCATTCGATTTCCGTCTAAAATTTCATCCGCATATGCGATATCTAGGTAAATACGGCATTTATTTAATAACCGCTCATAATTCTCACCTGAAATCCCTGGATAAAGGTGAACATTCGGATAATCATTGAGACGTACTAATCGTTCCCCCATCTCTGTCAAGGCTGCAATATGAAACTGAAAATGAGGAAGAGCGGTCACAAGAACTTCAATCTGTTCGATTTCTTGAGTGTTTGTCAAAATGAGAACCTGTGGCTGAAATTCCCTCAAATCTCCCAAATAGGTAGGGAAAAATAATAGACGATCATGCGATGCTCTGCCGTTAGCATCACGAACTAACACTTTTACACTCTCGTCCAATAGAGGAGCAAGTTCTGCTTCAGGAAGAGTTGACCGATCATAGAAGATAATCTGCTCCTTCGCAAGTTTGGGTAAAGCCTTCAACAATTCTGGATCAGACAAAAATACTGTTTCAACCTGCAAAAGAACTTCTTGAAGAAGGGCTTTTTTCGCTTCTTCTATCGAGGAAAATCCCTGTTCTAAACCATCGGTCGTTTGATAGAGCGCACGATCATGTTGATGGAATAAATGTAGTTTCCCCATTTTATCATTCGTATAAACAGATAGATGACATTCATTTGCACTCCAAACTTCTTTCAGAAAAAGTCTTCCAGAAAGATCATAATAATCACAAGTAGAACAATTGTCATCTGGACTATACCACTCTACTTTTTTGACCCTTTGAGAGTAATCCTGATAACAGTCTATTCTCCCCCTCCTCACTCCATTAGAAACAATATCCCCATTCGCATACACTTCCCAAAACGGGGGTAACGAAAGACCAGTCATATGCAGAGGTGAATTTACTTTTCGATTAGAAAAAATAAAATCCAGAATATTTTCTATCTGTAGAGGCTGGATGGGTATTCCAATTTGTTCTAGGTCATCTCTCAGCCTCTCATCATCTGAAGTCCATTCATTTATCAGATAATACATCGTTATTTTTTCCCCTATTCGTCAAAAACTCTCTCCATTGTCCAATAATTTGATCTGTCATATATCGTTCAGCCAATTTATAAGAACCTTCTCGTAGAAAATTTAAGTTTCCAAAAGCCTTCTGCATACTTCTCTTCAAGTCAGCAACCACTTCTTCATGTGATTGATTTACAAAGGGAACGAGAAAACCATTTCGACCATTTTTAATAAAAGTGGGATTCCCATAGGGGACATCTGTCCCCACCATGACAAGGCCAGACCCTATCGCCTCTAGTAAAGTTAACCCAAACGTTTCCCACTCGGAAGTGGCCAAATAAAGTTCATATGCCTTAAAACGAGTTTGAAGGTCTTGGTGCCCCTTGAGATGAATATAACTTTGAGCATTTAACTGCTTAATTTTTTCTTCTATTTCTTGCCAAAGCATACCTTGACCATAAATGTCCAATGTAACCTCTGGGATTTTTTCATGCAAGGCCACTACAGCATCAATCGCTAGGTCCAATCTCTTTCTCCGTTCAAACCGTGCTGCAATCATCAGGCTATAAGGCTTGCGATTATCAGAATATTGCAACCTTTCAAGCCCTCCGACTGGCAAGACCGATACAGGCTTATCCGACGACAGATCCCGTTCTAATTCTTCCTTTTGAGCTTCCGTAGATACAATGATATGGTCAAAATAGTTAGCATACTGAAAAAGAAGGAAATATTCTGAATTGATACAGTCGCCCCAATGGTGTATCGAATGAAGGACACACGATAAGGTTGCTTCACCCTTCATTTTTAAAAGAGTCTGCGTAAAGGGAAGACGCTCTAAACGATCAACAATGATATGGTCTTTTGCAGAAAACTGTAAGGTGCCGATTGCTTGGCTCAAAAGCTCCGACTCACTGTAAAACCAATGAGTCCCCTGCCGATAGACCGATTTCGTCAAATCACCTGGTGTCTTTTTGATTTCCTCTAAAGCTACGGAACCATCCAAATTATAAAAAAGGCGCTGAAAGACTCTTGCTTCTAAGCCTGCATCAGTGGGAACAGCTGTAAAATATTCTGTATAAAGCTTTACACTCCCGTAATGTTCCCTACGAAGAAGATGACCAGCTACATAATAATCGACATAATCAACATAATTTGACTTAAGAGTATTTCGATGAAAAACAAGTGAAATCCCATTCTCTTCCGGAAATATTAACTCTTGATCTCGTTCAATTGGAGTGGAATGAAGATTCAAACCTTGCTTCATTTCCTCCACACTCATTGTCAAGGTCATATCACGCTGATCTGTTAGTAACATATGTGCTAAAATGATTTCATCTTCAGCATATCCCAAAGACAAATAGTAATCCCATTTATATCTAGGAGGAACTTGCGTAAAGACAAAACGTGCTGGGCACCCCAGTTTCCTAAAGATTTGTCCCCGGTAAGCCTGGGCAACATCGACACCGTTAGGCTCTAATTCCACCATCAGATTAAAAGTGTAAATCATCTCTCCTCCAAGCAAGTTCCAGTTGTACTCTGATAACGATTTTTGTCTCTCTCCACAAGTCTAATCAGCCAATGTGGCCAGATAAGATTTAATTTCTTCCACCATCATTTCAGGGTTCTGAACCGGATAAACATGACTTTCTCCAGACTGGTCCTTGCTAGTATTGTCAAAGGCGTAGATTGGTTTTCCAAGTTTATGAACTTCCTGTGTAATCGACATAATTTCATTAAAATGATTCATATCAAGATAAAAATCTATTTTCTCCAAAACGGTTTCAAAATTATACTGATTAAAACAAGGATAGATTGTCACATTTAGATAACGTTGCAAATCAACCACCTGTGACGCAAAGACCGTATGAGCTAGAATATGGAAATGCACATTGGGCAGGGCTTGAATTAGGTATTCCAAATGTTCCATTTCACACGCATTTGTGAAAATAGCTGTATGGTAGGGTTCCTGTACGGTTAAAGCTCCTAAATCACGATTTATGATTTCTGTACGCAATAATACATCTGACCAATCCAGAGCATAATAGAACCACCAACGATCACCTAAACGGTTATTAAACACCGCCTGCCAGGGCTTACCAGCCGTATAATGGATAATAGAAACCTTTTTATGCTGTTTTGCTTTGATATACCATTCATCACTTTGAGGAGAAGAAGTAGCCACACTATCCATACCAACCATGAAATTATAGTTCATATCTAATTCTTTCCACTGGCCAATAAAATAACGGTTTAAAAGACCTTGATCACCATATTCATATTCATGGTATTGATCTGCTACTTCAAACAGTTGAGTGGAAATGTCATGTTCTCTCCAATACTTATTATTAATCAACATGACTCCTGAATTAAAATTTGTCTGTTGTAAATCGTCTCGAACAGCAGCTAAAGGACAATCTCCAAGGTCCGTCTCAAACAAATCCGTCAAGTTTCCATCTACAACAATATCTGAATCAAGGTATAAAACCCTTTCCTCCTCTACTACCTCAGGAATAAAAAAACGGAAATAAGCTGCATAAGATAAATGAGGCCTTGGAAGATGATACTTTCGTAAGTGGTTATCTGAAATCTTCGCATTGACAATTTGTGAGTTGATTTTCTCCAAACGTTTGTTCATCACACGAAACCATTCCGAAGGAAGGTCATCATTAAAAACGTAAAATTTAATGTTATCATTATGCACACAAACTGACTTAATCGTTGTTTCTACCTTGTCCATGTAGCCATTGTCGGCACCTAACGCTATAACTTTATTCATCTAGCTTACCTTTCTTTTCCAATCTAACTCCAACTTAATCTCATTTATCTTCAAATCCGCCTCAAACATGGAAAATCCCCTACTTCGTCCACAATTATCATGATTTGTGATACCAAAAGCATAAACCAGACTTCCTTTTTCAGTTTACTGTATCCACGGCAATTCCAAACAATTGTCTCTGAATTTCTTTCACCATCATTTCAGGGTCCTGATGAGAAAATACACTAGCACCTAACTCTGCTCTGTGAACGACATTATCAAAAGCGAAGACCGGTTTTCCCTTTTCAACTGCCCGGTCGACAATAGAATCCACTTGATCCCAATGATTAATATCCAGGTAGATTTCTGATTGATCCAATAAATCCTCTATAATATCATCATGATGGACGTTTGTGTATAGAGTTACGTTGTCATACTTTTTAAAGGCTTCTAAGCGATCTGAAACATTGGTCTTGGCTGCAATATGAAACGAAACTTCTGGAAGATTTTCTACCAAATAAGTGAGGTTTTCCAGAGTGTCCGAGGCTGTCAGTGTAAACACATGGTGCTCTAATTGTGGCCGCTCTTTTATGATGAGTTCCTCTTTACTTACAACAATGGAGTTACTTGGAATATCCTTATGAATGACTGCTCCTGCACCAATAATGACGTTGTCACCAATCGTGACTCCCTTAAGAATCACAACATTGGCACCAATCCAACAATTTTTTCCGATCGATATCTTTCCATAATTAAAGGCGATTTTTTCTACGTGATAGTTAGAATATTGATGATTATGATCAAAAATACGAACCCCATCTCCAAACATGGTATCCTTACCAATTTCAATATGATGTTCACAACGAATAGAACAGTGATTATTGAAGAAAACACGATTCCCGAGCTTTAGGGTTGCACCATTACCCACCTCTAGACAAACAAAGGAACGCAAGGTGATATCCTGCCCCAATTCAACGTGAGCCGTAGGGTCAATGGTAATCTGTTGAAAATTACCGTTCAAATGAAAGTCTGCCATCTTAATCTTGCGCCTTTCTCATTTTCCTGATTGCTTCCGCCATTTCTTGCCAATGCTCTCTTGGAAATGTACGTTGGTGGTGTTTCCGAGATTTTAAATCATCAAAAGCAAAAATAGGTTTATCCTCAAATCTGAAACCATCAAGTATTTCTAAAGTCTTCTCTCCTGGATTGATATCAAGTAACAAATCACTTGTTGATACCAATTCCAAATCTAGGCTACGCATATTATTAATACCAGAATAGACTGTTACATTAGGATATGTAATCAATCTCGCTAAGCTATCTGATACAATGACACGGGCAGCAATATTAAAGTGAACTTGAGGAAGAGCTTGAATCAAATCCTCCAAGTGAGGAATTTCAGCAATGCTAGTATAAACTAGACAGGTAAATGGTCTACCTTTAGGATAAAGCGCCCTACTCTGCAATGGAGCCAAGCTAACATTCTCAGCTACATCAGACCAATCCAACTGTGCATAGAACCACCACACATCGCGATAAGTTTGTGCTGCCAGAGGAAACCATGGTTTTCTATGGGACAGATAATGAATAACTTTGGGATATTCTTGTCCTTCTGGTAATTGATAATCTGTAAAATGACTATGCAAAACAACATGGTTAAAGTCAAATGGAAGTTCATACCAATTATTTTCAAAGACCATATTCAAGATAGACTGATCGGCTTGATCAACCTTATCATGCCACTCATTAGTCATTTCGATAAGGTGCCTACTCATCTGTTCCTGTCTCCAGTATGCATTATCAATAACTAAAAAGCCTGCATTGAAGATTTCTCGGTGGTAAAAGACACGTCCCCCATAATCTCGGACTGCTGCAACAGGATATCCCTTTAGATCCATTGTAAATAGATCATCAAGTGACCCCGTCACTACCATATCACAATCCATATAAATTACACGGTCCTCTTTGACAAAATCAGAAATAAAATAGCGTAAAAAAACAGTGTAGGAAATATCCGTGCGATATTGGGAAATCTGTGCACTACTTACTCGACAATTAACAATCTCACTACCAAATCGTGCAAGGTGACGGTTTAGCCCCTTAAACCATTCTTGTGGAAAATCACTGTTAATTATATAAAAACGAATATTGCGATGGTGATAGAGAATAGATTTGATTGTAGTTACCACCTGCTCAACATAAGGATAGTTTGCAGCAAGTACAATTGATCGTTTTTTCTCATTATAGTGCTGTGGTGCTAAACTTAACACCTGATATTTTTCCTTGATTCGACGATAAGCTTCTGTTCCTTCTAAGCCCTGAGATGCTCCATTTGTCAAGCAAGACTCTAACATCATACGATAAACAGTCATATGCTTCTCGAGTGGATAACCCCTGCTAGCTAACAAGGCAAGACGCTCTTCCATAGCATATACCAATGCTGACATCCAATCTTCAGTCCAAGTTCTAGATAAACTTCCTGGTCTTTCTCGGTAAGCATACAACCCTTGTTGAGGTAGATTACGCGCTCGCTCATTAAATAGGCCTTAAGATTAAAAAAGCCATCCTCTCCAATCTGTCCTTTTGGAAAAAGTAGATCTTCAAAAAGAGTGCGTTTATAAAGTTTCCCCCAAGCCGAAATCAGAGCAAAACTTTTATTGAACTTGGTTTCATATAGACCCTCAATCAACTGAGCAGGAGAATACACTTGTTCATAATAATCCTCATCAGTAATATAAAAATAAAAAAACTATCGGCCTCATTAAAGAGATAATAATTGGTAATAGCAATGTCAGCATCATAAGCCTTAAGCTTATCATGAAGCTCTTCAACATAAGTATGTTCTACCCAATCATCCGAATCTACAAAGGTCACATACTCACCCGTTGCTTGACGAATACCGACATTTCTTGTATCAGAAATCCCAGTATTTTCTTTTGCAAAGTAAGATATTCGTGAATCCTTACCAGCATACTCACGGCATATGGCGTCACTTCCATCTGTTGAGCCATCATTTATAATAATAATTTCGAGATTCTGATAGGTTTGTTGAAGGATACTATCTAGACACTGTCTAAGGTATTTTTCAACATTAAATACGGGTACAATTACACTAACTTTTTCTGTCATATTTATTTCTTCTTTTATTATTTATAGCACATTATAGTTGTCCAAGCTTTTACACATACGAAGAACTCTAACAAGAACTTCTGTGAGTGAATCATCAACCAAATAAATGGATACAATATTGAGCCTAGTCATCTTCGGGTAAATATTCTGCAATAAAGGCAGAAATGTCCTTACTCATAATTTTATCAAGTCGTTCTGAAATTACATGCTCTGGCCAATCCCACCAAGAAATCTTTTGCATGTTGAATCGGTCATTAGCATCTGCAATACGATAGCGAATCAACTTGGCTGGGTTCCCTCCAACAATAGCATAGGGGGATACATCCTTAGTAACCACAGATTCTGCAGCTATAACCGCACCGTCACCTATAGTTACACCAGCCATAATCTGGACATTATTCCCAATCCAGACATCATTACCAACCCTAGTAGGAGATTGAAGGGTGTGATCGTCTTCTATATCTAAGGTCTTATCTGAATAAAATCGCTCTAAACTTTTAAATGGATAGGTAGTCACCAATTCCAAATTGTGATTTGCCGTCACAAAATAAACATTCTGACCAATAGAACAGTAATCCCCTATAATTACCTTTCCACCATGATCATAGTCAACTAAAAAGGGGATACCATAGGTATGTGGACCAACTGACAATGCTCCATAATCAATCAAAAACCTACTGGTAAACTTCGTCTTAAAATCAAAAAGATCAGATTTCATATCATAGAGACGAAGTTCCAAAGGAATAGAGTGTTGATGCCAACCTTCCCAGTATGAATGTCCCTCTTCCTCATAGCAACAATCAAAAGTAGCAGTTAACTGCCTTTGATTAGAATATAAGCAGATCTGATTATTTTGAAAATCCCAAAAGCGTTCATTATCATGACCAGGACTGTCAATATCTCTAATGCTACCATCAGGTAATAATTGAAAAAAACGTTGATGCTGTCTATCCTTATGCGAAAAAACACAAAATCGGCCTGAAACATTCATCACTTCTATCTTCTCCTCCATGACCTAGGCGATGATAACCTAAGTACACCCAACCATTCACTAGTCAACACTATTCATTATCGGATATTATTATGATATTTTTGTCTTTTTCCAAAAATTATCCTTAGTCTTACTTTCTTTATTAAAAAAACCTTGTAAAGACGCTATCTCTTTTTAGAAAAAATACCATAAAAATTACATATTACACTTATTCTAATTATAACTTATTTTTAGTCAAAGAGCCATTATCTCATTTTAATTTTTAAAACCTTTTATTTCATCTTTTTGAGAAAATAAAAAGACTGGAACAAATTATCTCCAGTCTAAAAATATTTATTAGCTAAAAAACTGTAAAATTCTTCTTTCTATTTACGACATACCTATTGTACTAACAATTCTCGTTTATAGATGTTTACCCAACGATACGTCCAAAAGTAAAGATATCCGTCAAGGAATTTCCACCAAGGCGATTCCCAGCGTGAAGACCTCCAGCTACTTCTCCTGCTGCATAAAATCCCTTTATAATATCCCCATCTTCATTAATAACATGTGTTTAAGTATCAATCTTAAGACTTCCCATGGTGTGATGGGGTGCTGGTTTATGAAGCGTCACATAAAATGTTGCTACTTCAATTTGAACTGCACCCAAAGAGTTAGATTTTTCCTGTCTAACTTTGGCGGTCAGTACACTTCTTAACATCTCAGTACTTTTCTATAATATTATCACATTTCAAGTTCAGCCATAACTCCCAGTGAAAGCGGTCTTTAGCTATTGATTTTCGTTACCTACGATTAATCTTTCTGATTTTATATCGATAAGCTTAACACAATATCATATAAAACCTGCATCCAAGTACAATCTAATAAGGTTATTAACTTTCCTCTTATTCTCACCCTAATAGTAAAATTGGATGAATGTTAGTAATTCAAATGGACTCCTATTATAGGATATATCTTTTGGTTCTCGTTAATTGACAGCAATATAGTTTTTATATTTTACCCCTTATCCACAATTTTAATACGGCTACTACCATCATGCGACTTGATGATGGCCAATTGCTGAGCGATACCTTCTTTCATGTCGTCCACGTGGCTGATGACACCGACCATGCGATTTTCACCGATTTGTTCTAGGACAGAGATAGCCTTGGTGAGGGCTTCCTTGTCTAGCGACCCGAAACCTTCGTCGATGAAGAGAGCTTCAACAACGGCACCCTTGCTGGTATTTTGCACAACTTCTGAGAGGGATAGGGCAATGGCCAGTGCGGCGATAAAGGTTTCACCACCAGACAAGGATTTAACGGAGCGTTCACTACCTGTCAACTGGTCATAGACGTTAATATCCAAACCAAAGTGATCACGCGCCCTGCGTCCTTCCTCGCTCAAGACAAAGGAATAGCGGTTATCCGTTAATAGTCCGATATAGTTGGCATTGGCATAATCCAAGATTTGTTGGAAATACTGACGAATAACATAGACCTCAAGATTGAGACGACCAGTCAGAGCAGTATTTTCTCCCTTAACCACCTTAACCAGATCGCTGAGTTCTTGGTGAGCTTTAAAGGCCTCTTGATTACTGTCTTGAAGGGTTTTGGCCGCTTGGTAGGTAGCCGTCGCATCCTTAAGGCCCTTCTCCATGACAGAAAACTGAGCTAATTGCATATCGTAACTTTCCTGACTGGTTTGGACCCCTTGGGTTAAAGCAGCCAAATCTGGTTTTTCCTGATTTTGCAGAAGCTCTTGACTCTTACTAATCTGGGTCTGCAACTCTTGTTTAAGGGTTTGGTAACTTGTCAATTGAGCCTGAAGCTTAGGAATAGCTTGCTTGTTCACTTCAAGTAGCCAAAGCTGGATTTGTTCTAGGTCATTGGTGAGGGCACCTTCGACCTTAAGACTTTGGTCCAACTCAGCTGATAAACGTTTCATTTCTTGGCTGGTCTTTTCTTTAGACTTGGTCAAGCTCTCAAGCTGCCCCTTGATGCCTTGAATGTCGGCATGAAGTTGGTTGTAGGCTTCACCATTTTCCTTGACTTGCCTATTGTAGAGGTCCAACTCCTGCTTCGCAAGGGAAATTCGTTCTTGATAGACCTCTACAGACTCCAGTTCTGGATGAGCTTCCTTCAAGTCTTTTAGGCGCTCCTTAGCTTGATAGAGAGTTGCCTTGGCCTCTTGATAGCTCTTAGCCAAATCTGGCGCTTTTTCTTGGGCCTTAGCTAACTCCTCTTGACAATGGACAAGGTCTGCTTCTTCCTTATCATAGCGTTTTTGGAGTTCTTGATAATGCTTCTCAACAGCACTCAACAAGGTTTGCCCACGGACAGCTTCATAATCCTCTGAAAAGTCAAATTCAAACTGTCCCTTAACTTGTTCTTCCAGTTCTTGATAGTGTTTTTGAAGAGTTAACTTAACTTTAGCCACTTGGTCAAGCAAATCTTGACGTTTAGACTCAACTTCGCTCAAAGTAGCCTGACGGTTTGACAAGGTAGCGACTTGCTTTTCTTTTTGAGCTTGAAGTTCCTCCACCTGGTCCATGAGATCCTTCAAGGCCGCTTCATCAACCTGTGTCCCATCGACCTTAGGATGATCCAAGGAACCACAGACCATACAGGGCTGTCCATCTTCTAATTCTGCCTGTAACTGGGCAATCATGAGCTGACGTCGTGAGGCTAGAGTCCTACTTAACTTCTCTTCCAATTCTTTGACAATTTCTTGAGCTTGGTCAATATCTAAAGATAAGGTTTGATGACGCTTTTCGGTCTTTGCCAACTCCTGATTCAAGCCCTCTATTTCTTTAAGATCCTGAGCCAGTTGCTTATCCACACTGTAGCCCACAGACTGGAGAAGTTTTTCAGCCTCAAGCAAACTCTCTAAACCAAGACGATTGGCCTCCAAATCTGACAAGGACTTGTTAAGAGTCTCAATCTCTTTCGAAGCCTGTTGATAAGTTTCTTCCAACTGCTTGTAGTTTCCACTCGACCGTTTGATTTTTTCCTGCTCTTGGGCAAGACTCTGGGCATAGATAATAGCCTCTTTCCACGCTTGCAGTTTCTCTTCTTTTTGAAGAAAATCCTCCGTCTGAGCTGCAAGTGCCTCTTTTTGAGCCTTAACTCCCTCAAAAGCCTGCTCCTTAGCCTTTAATTCCTCCTGAGCAATTTCAAGGTCTTGCTCTACTTGCAACAACTGCATCTGATACTGCTTCAAGCTGCTGATGGTTTCCTGCAACCCTTGGGCGAACTGCAATTCCTCCAGATGCGCTTTCACCTCTGCCTGTTCCTGAGCACCTTCCTCAATTTCCAGACGGTAACGCTCCTTGGCTTGCTCCAATTCTTGAAAAATCTTTGCCACATCTTGAGCACTCTGCAAACTCTTCTGTAGCTTAGCCAAGTCCTCATGGGCATCCTTCAAGATGCTTTTTTGCTCTTCAAGATTTTCTTGACGTTTCGCCAAAAGGTCTTCAAGACGTACCAATTTTTCAGAGGCTGGCGTTTGGGCCAGCACACCTAATTCCTCCTCAGACCAAACCTGACTGGCAAAATGGCCATCTAGCTGAGCCTGGCGCTTATCCATATCCTTATTACTCTGACGAAGACGCTCTTCCAAGCCCTTTTGAAAACGGTCAAAAATACCTGTTCCAAAGATTTTCTTCAAAATTTGAGTCTTGGTCTTGGAATCTTCTTTCAAAAAACGACTAAAATCATTTTGCGGAAGGAGGATAATCTGTTTGAACTGTTCAGCATTGAGACCCAAAATCTGCTCAATCTGGTCACTCACTTCCTTGATTTTATCCCCAAGTTTTTCAATTTCCTGACCACCAATCTTATCCACAATAACCAGTGAAGCCGTTGCTTTTTGAATGGTCGTACCACCACCCCGCTTGGCCCTCGCCTGCTGGAGAACTCGCTCAATGCGATAAAGGTGGTTGCCTTGTTGGAAGTAAAAAGTCACCTTGGTCAAATTATCCTCTGGACCAGCAAAGGTCGACCGCATCTCCTCAACATTACGATCACCACTGGTCGTCGCAAACAAGGCCACCGTCATGGCATCAAAGAGAGTACTCTTACCAGCCCCTGTGTCCCCACCAATCAAAAAGAGAGGAGCATGGTCAAACTGGGTGAAATTGATGACTTCCTTACGATAAGGTCCAAAATTGGTCAATTCTAACTGAACTGGTCTCATTGTCGGCTCCTTCCAATCTCCTCAAAAATACTTTCCACAAGGGCAGTCTGTCTCTCAGACAAGACATCGCCCCCAGTCACTGTTTGGTAAAAATCAGAAACAATTTCCTGTGGCGACTGCATTTCCAAATCTTTTAAGTGCTGATCAACAGTCACGTTTTCTTCCCTGACATCACCCAGACGACTGAAGGTGATTTCCACAATGTCTGTCCCATAAATTTCTTCCAGACGGGCACGCACATTGATACCTTCTAATTCCTTACGACTGGACAGTTGAATATCAAAAGCAAACCAAGCCTTTTGACAAGGATTTTCCTTATAAAATTCTGGTGACATCAAGGTTTCAAAAGGTTCCTGAAGGGTCACAATTGGCCGTCTGACCTCTAGAGAATGGAAGGTCTGGGACAAGTCACCAGACGCATCCAATTCAAGAATATAAACACCCTTTTCTTCCTTACGTTTGGCTTCTTTGACATTAAAGGCGACTGGACTTCCTGAATATTGCACGCGCTGGCTCGGACTAGCAAAGCGGGTATGGATATGCCCCAAGGCCACATAATCGAAAGCCTTGAAAAGATCACTGGTCACATTGGTAAGACCACCCACCGTATTGCTGGTTTCAGACAGCATCAATTCTCGTAAACTTTGACCATCTTGGTCATCTTTCTTAGAAACCGCAAAATGCGTCACCAAAATATGTGATTTGTCGGGATCAAAAGCTTTCTCCATATCCTCAAGAATGTAGGCTAAAGCATCACCAATCCCCTGAATTTCCTTATCCTCATCATCCTTATAATAAATCCTAGCATCAATAGGATCGATAAAGGGAAGAAGAAAAATCTGGCAACCCTCCAACTCAATAGGCTCAAAGGCCTCCTCCAAACGTGTGCTTAAATGAAGACCCTGAGGTTGAAAAAAGTCTCTCCCAAAATGCAAGCGTTCAGCCCCATCGTGATTACCACTAATGGCATAGACGGGAATCTGCTCCTCCAAGACCAAACGTGCCAAGGTCTTATTAAAAAGTTTAATCGCATCCACAGGCGGCACCGCACGGTCATAGAGATCCCCAGCAATGATGACCCCATCCACCTGTTCACGAATTGCCAAATCCACTATTTGTTGAAAGGCCCACTCCTGCTCCTCCAGCAAAGACCAGCCATTGAGGGTTCGCCCCACATGCCAATCTGACGTATGTAAAAACTTCATGACAGTCTCCTCATTCGTTTTGTCTTACTCTATTGTACCTTATCAAGCTAAATACTGCTTAAAAGATTCACAAACATTCGGAGCTTTCTTGAGTTTTATCTACAAAGACCCAAAAAATCTCTCCCGAGCAATTCACTCGAGAGAGATTTTATTTTTGGAATTTATGAGAGATAAGGTGTGGAAATCTTAGTCTTGGTTTTTACGACGATTCATAGCCGCAAGTCCTGACATAAGTCCCATAACAACAACACCCATTGCTGCGAGGTTGTTATCTGATTCACCTGTTACTGGCAATTGTTCGTCGCCTTCTTTAGCTTTATCAGAACCATCTGCCTTCTTACCATCTTTGTTTCCAGATTTCTTCTTATCTGAACCTTTACCATCTGAAGCGCCATCGGCTGCTGATCCAGAACCTTTAGATCCTTTAGATCCGTTTGAGGCCGCTTTTACAGCTTTAGAAGTTGAATTTCCACCATTTCCAGATTGACCATTATTACCATTTGAAGGTGTTGAGCCATCTTCGACCTTACGATAGATATAGGTCACGACTGTTTGACCTTTTGTCATCTTGTCTGTAGATTTACCTTCTTGACGGATCAATTCATATTTCACACCGTTACGATAGATGTAACGGTCACCATGAACATTAACTTCTGAACCAACAGAGTTAGTGATCACAAGTGGCATCTTGATTTGGTTACCATACTCGTCACGGTAGATAACAACGATAGTACCAACTTCTTTGTTAACTGCCGGTTTAGCAGGTTGTGCATTAACCACCTTGTAAACAACCTTTGTATCTTCACCAGGGTTGCTTGGTGTCACACCAGTCTTATCAGCCTTGTAACCTTTCACTTCAGGAACAAGTGTCATGGCAGCCTTAGTTGGATCGTTAGGATCATTTGTGTAAGTAACTGCTTCAACACCTGGGATTGGATTACCTTTTTCGTCAACAGCAATAATCTTACCAAATTTAGTGTAAGTAACAGTTTCAACCTTGCTGTCCATAGTGACATCTTGAGAAGCCACACGGCCTTTATTGGCGAAATAACCGTTAACCAATGGTGTGATTACGAGGTCGAACTTAGTCTTATCAGCCTTCCATTCACCTGCTGTAAGAATGTCACCTGTCACAGAATCAAGGGTCAATGAACGTTTCCATTGTGCCTTTTGAACACTGTCTGCTGGCAATTTAGCATTGCTGTTCTTGCTTGCATAGTGAACAGTGTAAGTAACATCTTTAAGGTAAGCATCCTTAGCTGGCCATTTTGGACCGTTTGGTTGGTTAGGATAGATTGGTGTTCCTGGTTCGTGAGCATTGTCTGGATTAAAGTCAAGTGCTACACGTTTGAAGCTTACTGTCCAAGCTTGGTCAACTGTGCTATCCAAGTCAAAGCTTGCACCAGCTGGGTAACCATCTGTCACAAGGGCATAGCCAAGGTCTTGATAGTGTTTGATACGTTCAGCTGTTGAGTAGTTAATCGCTTCGCCAGACTTACCAGCCAAAGCAACTGTTTCAAGGATTGAACCGCTTGTTTCATCACGGTAAGTAACACTGGCTTTTTGATCGTTCTTAACGTAAACAACCTTAGTATCGCTAGACAAGTCACCTGGGGTGGCAGGTACAACCTTAACAGTGTAGCCAGGAATGCTTGGAAGCGTCTTGTCGATGGCAATCATCTTAGTCGCATCATTTGGATCGTTTGTGTAGGCAGTTGTTGATACACCTGGAATTGGATTTCCATTTTCATCCACAGCGATAAATTTACCAAAGGCTTTGTATGTCACTGTGTCTGTTGCATTTGGTGCATCTGGAGTAACTGTCTTACCACCTGCTACAGCTTTATCAGCATAGTAACCAGTAACAACCGGAGTCTTAACTGTTCCATAAGTATGAGTCGTTTCAGTCCAAGTTGTTGTATTAGTTGTTGGGTCTTCTTTACCGTTGAAGCTAAAGTCATTTTGAGTGTTAGCAGCTGGTGTCTTCGTATCAGCACCAGTGTAAGTCACTGTTTGACTTGTTGCTTTAGTGACATCTCTAGTGTCTTTTTCAACGATAATGTGGTAACGGTATCCTGGAGCTAGGTATTGACCACCACCATTGGCATCAATTGAAGCATCCAAACCTTGTGAACCGTTAGCAAATTGAACAAGGTCAACGACACGACTTTGGTTACGGTCCCAAGAACGTTCAGAACGGATAGTTGCAACACCGTTGTTATAGTCGTATTGACGTTCTGACTTCAAGACATCTACGTAAGCATTAGCTTTTGATTTGTCAGCAGTTGCATACTTGATGCGGTATCCTGCTGGTACTGGTGGAAGTTCTGTTACACCAGCATCGTAGATTTTATTGTAAGTCTTACCGTTTGCTGTAATTGTTTCAGTTGAGTTATTGATACGGTAGGTTGAAGATCCAGGGATCTTGTTTCCTGCTTCATCAACATAGTCAATAATACCAAGGTTAGCATAGTTTGGTGTAACAAAGAAATTACCGTTTTCAATAAAGTCATAAGGTCTCAACCCCCCACGGTTATCACGACCGACTTTGAGGTGGTTGATGTAGTCAATGTTAACAAAGTATTGTTGACGCCCTGGTAAATAGTCAAGTTTGTAGCCGAGGTTTGTCAAGTCAGGGTTTGTTGAGCCTGCTCCAGCATTTGTCAAAACAGCAACCGCATCAGCTGTACGAAGGCTACGGTTTGATACCGCAAGTCCCATAGCGTTGATGAGATTTTCAGAGTTAAGGCTTGCTTCAGCAGCATTCAATTCACTGCTTGTCACAGCCAACTCGCTAGTCGCTACTTTAAGGACGCTATTTACAGCGTTAGTCGTAGACTCTGCACTGGCAGTTTCTGCTACAGTCGCAACTGAAGCAGCCGCACTTGTTTGTGCTGATACTTGACCAGCAGCTGGAGTTTCTGCTACAGCTGCTGAGCTAAGAGCTTGTGCACTAGTAACTACAGATGAAGCAGCCGCTGCTGCAGATTCAGAGCTCGCTTGCGATGCAGCCTGAGAAGCTACTTCTGAACTAGCTGCTGTTTGACTAGTTGTTGAAGTTGCTTGGCTGTTTTGAGCTACTGATTGGGGTTGTTCACTAGCCAAGGCCACAGTAGAGACTGAACTTGGTGTGTTTTCTGTTGTTGCTGGAGCTACTGATGCTGTTGTTGGTGTTGATTGCTCCACGACGACATCTGGCTCAGCAGTTGTTTCCATACCTGCGGTAGTTGGTGCTACCGTTTCATCAGCTTGGGCACCCTGTGCATTTGAGAAGATTGAAACTCCCAAAAGGACAGAGGCCACACCAAAGCTATATTTTCTTAATGAAAAACGTTGGCGTTTATTAAACATATCTCTCATAATAATAAATTTCCTCAATATCCAAATTACTTTATATACGTTTTCCATTTTATACTATAATTATTAAATTGTCAAATATATACTAATAATCGTGTAAAAGTTTAACTTTTATTAAAAAACATTAATTTAAAACTTTTATCTAAGTCCTTTGAAACATCAAATCGTTCGTACTTTTGTTTAGCACAATCCCCTATTTTGTCAGTTCTATAATTTTCAAAATACTTTTATATCAAACCATCTTTTATTAAAAACGTTCGTCACTCTAACCTTATTTTTTAGTTTTGGTGATATTTATTAAAATACAAAATACTCTCCCTTCAAAAAGAAAAATTTTTTAACGACTCAACTCACAGTTCTCTCAACCCCTTGCCAATACTGACATAGAGACTCCTTATTACTCCTTTTTCGAGCAAACTCAAAAATCCCTTTGGCATTTACCAAAAGGGATTCTTTCATCTATTATTTGAAAATAGAACTTGTGAAACTATCTGTCTCTTGTAGGAGTTTCTTATAGACAGCTTCTTTGAGTTTTGTCGTATGGCTTGTTGACACAGATTTATTGCCATTATTATCCGTTTTAAGACTTGCAGCGTCTTTGGCAACTACCACTTTAAACAAGGCTAACAAATCATCGTAAGAGCTTACTGATGTGCCATCAATCGTAACTGTCGTCAAACCATGTGACGCTTTTTCTTTGACTTCTTTGAAGTAAGCTTTCTTGAAGTCTTCTAGGGAGTTGAACTGACCATCAGAAATCTTGCTAATGATAAAGTCGTCTCCAAGGGTATCCTTACCAGCCGCTTTTGCTTCTTGTTTATACTTGTTGGTCGCATAACCTAGGAAACCTTTTTCATAGCCGTAGTATCCCCAGAGTCTGAAGGTATTGTGCTTGAAGGACATAGCACCTGGAGAGCCCTCACTGGTATTACCACCATAAATAGCAGACATCATAGGCACATTGACATAGGCAGAGGAGAAGTCCTCCGGTTTATAAACACCATTTCCAGGTCCACGATTGGTCATGAGGTTATTATCCACAAGGTCATCAATAGTGGTCAAACTAATAGCCTTTTCGCTATCACTTAGAGCACGCACCTTGTCGTATTGGTTTTTACTATTGCCTCGTAGCTGTTTATCTACCTTCTTGAACCATGCGTTATTGAGCTCTTGCTTGCCTTGACTGAGGACTGCTTCTCCTTCAAGTGAATCTAGAAGCATAAGGGTATCGTTGTAGCCCTTCATGTAACGGTCGATGGCCTCACGAGAGTTCAACTTGTTTGGATTGGTGTTGTACCACTGGTTACCATCGTTGGCTCTTTCAAAGGTCATGTTAAGGCCTAAGGCACCGTATTCACCTTGGTGACCTTGAGTAGCTGGTGATTGCAACATTCCTTGGGCATAGGCTTCAACATTTGTTCCTTCACGACGACCAAAACCTCCAAAGTAGGCAATACGGTCATTGATATGAGTTGTTTCATGAGTGAAGGCTGATGCACCGTACTCACTAATCATGTTAGACATAACGAAGGTAACCTTGGCACGATTATCATATGGATTGTCGTAGATGGCAGCATAGGCACCAGCCATAGCTCCGTTATCACCGTAGTACTCACCGACTGGTCCATAGATTTCACGGATTGGCGCATAGACTTCCGTACTGTTCTTAAATTGGCCGTAGCGCTCTGGCCAACCTGGCCAACCATGACCCCAGACATAGAAACCCTCCCAGATTGGGTTGACAATGTCTTTGAACAATTTGTTTTTAACATTATCTGTAGCCAATCTTTGCCAGAAATCAAGATAGTTGATTTGACGTTGGGCCGCTAGATCAATCTCAGGTTTCAACTTCTCTAGAGTTGTGTTGTACTTGTTAGCTGTTCCATAAGACATGGTGTCATAGGTAGAAATCAAGAACATCTCTGTCTTATCAAGGTTCAACAAAGGCAAAATCATCTTGCGGTGGAGACCACGACTGAGGTTGTCATAAACACGATACTTGTGCTCACCAACACCTTCATTTTGAGACGCTTTCTCTACAACGTAGACCTTATCCTTAGCGGCATCAATGAACCAATCATTCATATTGTCGATAGTGGTAAAGAGTTTTCGGTTGTAGTTGAGGAAGTCGGTAAGATCACTAGAAAGGGTACTCTTAGCGAGAACTTCACCGAAAGCATCGTAGGTTCTTGAACCACTGATATTATTTTCCTTAGAGCCAATCTCAATCAAACGGTCAAGGACATCCACATTTTTACCATAGAAATCTGGTTTGAAGAGCATGATTTCTTTGATGTTAAGATCATCAAACTTCACACCGTAATAACGATTCAAGTAGGTCAAGCCTAGCAAGAGGGCTGCTTTATTCTTCTCAACCTTGTCAAGAATCATTTGTTGAGCAGCTGGTGATTGGTTAAGCTGGTGATCTTCATTTTGAACCAGCTTAGTCACAAGGTTCGTCAAATTAGCCTTAACAGCCTCAAAGCTTTCTTCCAAGAAGAGGTTCTTGATAGCATTGACCTTATTTGGACCTGTACGACCAAGTTTTTGGTAAATTGGATCAGACTGCAACTCAATCGGTTTTAGGATATCAACGATGCCATTGATAAGGCTTGAGTGGTCTTTCTGAACGATATTTGGAGTGTACTTGATACCCAAATCAGTGACAGTGTACTCCTTAACATTGCTCAACCCTTCTGAACTCTCTGAAAGCTTGAAGTAGTCTTTGCTTCCATCAGCATAATGAACAATAATCTTATTAGCATCGCTTAAGTCTGTAACAAAATTACTGTCATTCATTGGAGTTACTGAGAGCACTTCTTTGGTATTCAAGTTGTGGTCTTTAGCTAGTTTGTTTGCTTGGTAGACAATATAATCCTTGTTGTAGAATGGCTGGAATTTCTCAATATTCTTGTAAGCCTGCTTGTATGCTGGATTATAGTCTTGAATATTGACAAAATCTGCTTGACTAGAAGCGTTATTAAGGGTATTCAACGCGTAAGGCTCGCTGACAAAGGTATCAGCTGTAATCTTGTAACCTTCAACACGCTTGTCAGCTTCTTCCTTGGTCAAATGTTTGAGCTTATTCGGACTCTTAGTATCTTTACCAGTACCATCTTCGGCCGAGCTATAACCAACAACGCCAAAGAGATCTTTGATATGAGGACCACCATCTTCATCATTGACATCATTAGAAGCAAAAATTTCTTGACCTTTAATAACCTTGGCGTAGGTCACGTTGTCTTGAACAGCACCGTATGGCCAAGTCTTAGCGACAATACCACCGACATTTCGTGTGTTTTTAACATCAAGAACACCCTTTGCTACTGAGTTAGTCACCTTGGCCTTAGTTCCTGACTTCCAGCTGTTGAGCATGTAGGTAACAAATGGCACCAGCATACTTGCATTGGCATTTTGAGCTGTAATAGTCGCATCGACATAGGCTCTGTTGACGAATCCCATGTAGTTTGAACCAGCAATCCCACCAACTGTCGAGTTATTACCGACAGAGTTAATCTTACCGACAAAGGCGACATTCTCAATTTTGCCATCTTCATCAATCTTATTGACAATACCTGCCACGTCATTGTTACCAGTAACCGAACCAGTCACCTTAACATCTTCAATCAGACCTTTGTTTTTAAGGTTAAATCCAAGTGTCGCGATTTGATTTTGATAAGGGCGATTGATGTCTACATTTTCAAAGTTGATGTTCTTGATAGTTCCGCCATTGATAACATTAAACAATGGATGCTCTAAATCATAGATGGCAAAGCGTTTGTCACCATCACTGAGCAACTTACCAGTAAATTCTGTCGTGATGTATGATTTGCCGTTTGGAACGACGTGACGAGCACTCATGCTTTGACCAAGTCTAAATTCACCTGATGGATTTGCTTGAATGGCATTGACCAACTCAGCAAAATCATAGTAGACATTGGCTTGGCTAGCCTTAGGTTTCTCAATGTAATAGCTATAGGTTTGTGCAAAATGGTTTTGGGCATCACGTTGTACCAAATTGTCCGCTTCTGCAGTTACCTTATAAACCGCCTTGCCATCAACTGTTGTTTCTTCGATGGCTTTCACTGCCAAGTAAGTCGTCTTTTGATCCGCAGAAGTCAGTTTCAAGTAGTAATTCGTGAGATCTTGAGGCACAGCTGTCAGACGAGTCTCATCCACTTCTGTTTGATTGTCATACTTGATCAAATCTGTACGTGCAAAATCTTTAAGCTCAACCTTCTTGAGATCCAGTTGGAGAGTTTGGTCTGCCAAAACCTGACTCTCCTCACCATTGCCACGATCAAAGGTCATGGTTGTTGTAAGAGTATAAGGCTTGTAATAGTCTAAGTTGGTTAGGTCAGCAGTCAAGGTCGTGCTAGGAATATCAAGCGTTTGAACAACCTGTCTATCTTGCTTAAGGACCGCTTTAATAGTCGTGATAGCTGCTGAACCTGGATTCGTCAAGTTGTAGCTAAGTTTAGCACTACGACCCAAATCATCCTTGTCAATCTGTGTCAGCGTAAGCACTGGTTTTTCAGATACCTTAGTTCCTTTGCGAACGATACGATCTTGGACAGGCACTAGCACTGTTTCAGTAACAGTAGGTTCTTCAGCAGTCTTACTACCCTTAAAGGTCTTATAAATCTTGGTAATTTTATTTTGTCCTTTTTGACCTTCTTGAACAACCTTTAGAGTGCCCTTTTCAAGACTATCATCTTCTTGGACAATCTCTTTAAATGGAAGCTCTACAATAGATTCTTCGGTCGTTGTGCCATCTAGAGGCTTGCTTCCACGACGGATTTTTCTAGGTTGTGGCACCTCAATAACCTTACCTGACACAATAGTCGGCTCACCAACCTTGACACCATCAATGGTTTGGTAAATTTTCTGGATTTCTTGGCTACCTTTTTTACCCTCTTGTTCAACAACTTCTTCATCCACATACTTGTTATCATCCGTAATCACTTCAATAGGATAATCGATGGCTTGTGTTTCAGTCTCTGTGATACTACCGACAACTGGGGTATGAACAGGATTCTCAGGTTGAACAAGGGCCTCACCTTCGTGGCCTGATTCTTGTGTGCCTTTGGCACTGGTAGTGTCGCTATTGATTGAACCAGTGTACGCTGGATTGACAGGCTGAACCACAGCTTCACCTTCGTGACCAACTTCTTGCGTACCATTGGCACTTGTAGTATCGCTACTGATTGAACCGGTGTACTCTGGAGTGGCGGGTTGAACTAGAGCCTCGCCTTCGTGACCAACCTCTTGCGTTCCATTGGCACTGATTGGGCCGGTATATTCTGGGGCGACAGGTTGAACAAGAGCTTCGCCTTCATGACCGGATTCTTGTGTGCCTTTGGCACTGGTAGTGTCGCTATTGATTGAACCAGTATACGCTGGATTGGCTGGTTGAACCACAGCCTCTCCTTCATTGCCAACTTCTTGTGTGCCGTTAGCACTGATTGGGCCGGTATATTCTGGAGCCACTGGTTGAACAAGGGCTTCACCTTCGTGACCTGATTCTTGCGTACCATTGGCACTATTTGGTCCGGTATACTCTGGATTAGCAGGTTGAACCACAGCTTCGCCTTCGTGACCTGACTCCTGAGTTCCCTTTTTCCAACTGATTCCCTCACTATCCTTATCAGCTGTACCCTGATTTACTCTAGTCTCTTCTTTTATTGGAGACTCAAGCCCCTGCAAAGTATTCTCCAAAGGTTGTTCAAGCTCCGGCTTAGCAGAGTAACGCAGATAACCCACATACTCATAACCATCAATGGCAATAACACCCTTAGCCAAATCTTCTTTATTTGAAACCGCAAGAGTTTGATTATAGGCCTGCAACTCCTTGTTTTGCAAGGCAAGAACCTCTATTGGCACAAGGAGACTTTGCCCAGCGGCCCCAATCAAGACCAAGCCAATAATCTTTTTACGATGTTTTTTTGAAAAGAGCAGCACAGCCATAGTCGCCGTTGCTAGTCCTAAACCTGACGCTACCCAGTCAGAACTTCCTGTCTGTGGAAGACTAGTTTGCGTAGCACCCTTACGTTTGTAGACCAAATAAAAAGTATCTTCATTCTGGTAGTCCTCAGGAATAGCATGGACCACTTGCTGTTGCTCTTCAGCTGTTAATTCATTTTCAGCGACATAGGCCATGTGTACCGTTGCATCCTTAGTAACCTGATCTGCAGAGACTGGTTTAGACACGAAAAAACCACCTGCTAACAAGAATGTCCCGATAGCAACTGGTCCTACACCTACCGACAACTTACGAATAGCGTACTTTGTCACTTTTTCAAAAACATGATTTGCTTGTTTCATTCAAAATCTTCCTATAAGTTAATCCTTGTACCCCAAATGGGCGTCAAAAACAAAGACATTATTGAAAAAATACGCACTCTATACATTTATTAACCTTCTTCCAAAGTCTATCGTATCTTTTTTTTAATCATTAAGCAAGTATTTTCTCTAATTTTTAATCAATATAAAAAACGAGTTGTGATTTGCAGCTAGGACTTCATGACAACCAATAAACCTTTTCACATAAGTATTTTAGTACATATCAATATTTATAATAATCTTTTCCTGAAATTTAAACCACTGATCTGTTTTGCATAAAATAAATCCTAAAATCTCTATTACTTAACCTTATATCTAATATTTTAATAAAACACCAAATCATCTTTAAGATAGATACAAAAGAGACCCACCCCTATCGGGATGAGTCTCTTTTTCGAAAACTGAAATAGTCTAACTAACTATATTGAGGGATTTAACCTATGAACTATCTTAGTCTTCTTTTTTGCGTTTTCCTGCCAAACCAAGTCCAGCCACTGTCATCAAACCGCCCAATAGAGTAGCCAATAATGAAGTGTTTTCACCTGTCTCAGGCAAAGCTTGCTTAGTATCAGTTACAGCTGGTGTTGCTTTTGAAGCGACATGAACTGTATCTAATGCAGGAGCAGGTTTATGCACTGTTGGTGCTGGAGTTGCTTTAGTCACTTGATTGTCAACCATTGGTGTGTTCTTATCCGCATCTGTACGTGGATCTTTAACGATTACCTTAACTGGGACTTCATCTTTAGAACCATCTGGGTAAGTGACAATAACAGTAGCGTCTTTGTCACCTTCTGTTGTTGTGTCAACTGGTGTCTTGTATTCAAATGTAGTGCCTTCTGGAAGATCTCCGACGTTGCCAATTGAACCTTTAGCGTCTGGTGTTTCGCCTACGTTAACGGTTTGATCCTTAGCTGTTGGTGTGTTCTTATCCGCATCTGTGCGTGGATCTTTAACAGTTACCTTAACTGGTACTTCATCCTTAGAACCGTCTGGATAAGTGACAACAACTGTTGCGTCTTTTTCACCAACTGTTGTTGTATCAACTGGTGTCTTGTACTCAAATGTTGTGCCGCTTGGTAGGTCTGAAACATTGCCGATTGAACCTTTAGCGTCTGGTGTTTCCCCGATGTTAACGGTTTGATCTTTTGCAGTTGGTTCATACTTATCAGCATCTGTTTGTTTAGCCTTGATTTCAATTGGGACATTGACTGTTTCAGTTGTTCCATCAGGATATGTCACAAGCATTGGCACATTTACCAAGCCAGGAGTCGCATTGGCAGAAGTCTTACTTGTGATAGCCCCTGTACTGTCATCAACAGAAACAGAGTCAATTCCAGCTGGAAGTGTGCCAGCTTTGAAAGTTGTACCAGAAGGCACAGATACTTCCTTACCTTCGACATCACGTACAAGTGGAATTTGTGGCTGAGTTGTGTCTCCAGCAGTGACTACTGATTTACTGTAAGTCACATCATAAGTTTGATTCTTAGGTGCATTAACAATCAATAGGTTAGTATCAAGGAAGGCATTTGCATATGACCCTTGATGAACCCCTTCGGTATTACCTTTCCAGCTACGTTGGATAGCATTCAAGTTTGGTTTAACACCACGTTCCATCCATTGCTCAAAGAGAAGCATGCCATTATTTTTCTTGATTTCAGCATTCAATTTCTTAGCCAATTCGACTGAATCAACTGTGTCTTTAATCTTGTAAGAAATGGTATATGAACCAAGTTGCCCTGAGGCAGTACCTAAGATATTTTTATCAATATAACTACGAACCTTATCAACATCACTTTGTGATGGGTTAGATTTTGTCGCAATACTAATGGCATCTGTCTTACGTGTATCAAGTTTCCCTGATGCATCCATGACAACCTTAGTTTTTTGAACACCACTTACAGCAGAGCCATCCGCATCAGATTTGTAAATATAAGTTTCATTCAAATCAAGATATGGTAAGAGACTCTTAGGCAATTCTTGTTCAATATAAGGCACAGATTGGAAGGTATTTGAACCTAAGTTCACAACACCCATAGCCGCAGATACTTTCATGGTATAAACCAATTCAATTGAATCTGCCTTACCATCGCTTGTAAAACGTGGAAGTACTTTTAGAGTTGGTTGTGTATTCACACCCTTACCAGGAGTTCCTGTAAAGGCGTTGGCCAAACCATTATCAGACGCAGTTTTTTTAGCGTTATCTGAGGCAATAAACCATGAGTTGTCAATACTTTCACGAACCAATTTATTAGGAATTACTCTACCGTAGTCCTTACCTGTAATCCATGCAGATGAGAATGACAATGGTGTGTTTGCAAGTCCAAGAGCGTTTAAGGTCTTGCCATTTTTCAAGGTAATAGTAATTGGGTGGTCATAAGCTGCCCCAATACCACCAGAAGCTACAGTGTTGTTGGCAATTGGAACTGACCAAACTGAACCATCTTCATGAGGTGTAAAGCTTTGTGCACTTCCTGATGCCGTTGGTTTGATTGTGATTTTTTCAATATTTTCATAGAAGGTTGGATTTTGGAAGTTCAAAATCATATGAGCTCCAAGAGGGAAAGCTTTATCCTTAGCCCATCCACCCGCAAGACGCGTCCATGATGTCCCAGTAAGAGAGATGGTACCATCGTCATTGCCTTTATTAAACTCAACACCAGCGTTCTTAACAACGTAAGGAGATTCCTTATCAGTTGTGATACCAGTAGTGTCAAATTTATTAGTAATTGTAAGTGATGAATCACTAGGTTTAATGACACCATTTACAGTACTTGGTGAGACAATTAACTGTTTCGTAGCATTTTTACCAGACGCATCTGTAGCTGTTGCTACGACAG
>OLSO01000193.1_pt1 | contig 62952 bp, 53 predicted proteins | sample 1672441 | NCBI WGS metagenome assembly OLSO01 (sample SAMEA3136686, study PRJEB25190) | human gut metagenome | biome: human gut; feature: human-associated habitat; material: faeces | place: Austria | collected 2013 | reverse complement strand
CTCCAGTTGTAGATTGTGCTAAAATACAACTGTCTGGGTATTTTTCTTGCACGAACATTATTATATATCATGCACTCGGGATTCGTCAACAACTTTTGGTTTAATTTTACAAAAATTTTTGACAAAATTTTGAGTGTTTTTTAGTGAATCTGTCCTTCCAGGATTCCGGCTGCTGCTTCGATTGCCTCGCCTGCCTTCTCCGGATTCTTTCCACCAGCTTGAGCCATATTCGGACGTCCGCCACCGCCGCCGCCAACGATTGCAGCAACAGCTTTGATCAGGTTTCCTGCATGTGCTCCTGCTTTCTGTGCAGAATCAGTAGCCATTGCAAGAAGGTTCACCTTGCCCTCATTTACTGCTGCAAGGACAACGACGCCCTCGCCAAGCTTCTCTTTCAGCTGGTCACCAAGATCACGAAGTCCGTTCATGTCAACGCCCTCTACCTTGGCAGCAAGGAGTTTCACACCTTTTACTTCTACAACCTGATTCATAACATCTCCCAGAGCACCCTGAGCCAGTTTGCTCTTCAGAGATTCATTCTCACTTGCAAGAGCCTTCACCTCACCCTGAAGATGTGTGATCTTCTCAATCATCTCGGAAGGGGTTGTTTTCAGAGCCTTGGCAGCCTCGTGAAGAAGTGCTTCCTGCTTCTTATAATATTCCAGAACCCCGTTTCCGGTCAGTGCCTCAATACGGCGGACACCTGCTGCGATACCGGACTCAGAAACAATCTTAAACAGCATGATGGAGCTTGTATTTGCAACATGGGTACCACCACAGAGCTCTCTGGAAAAATCACCCATAGATACCACACGTACCTTCTGGGAATATTTCTCACCGAACAGTGCCATAGCACCAGATTTCTTAGCTTCCTCTACATCCATGATATCGGTGTGAACATCAAGTGCTGCCTGAATCTGCTCATTTACAATTTTTTCAACTTTACCGATTTCCTCAGCAGTCATAGCTGTAAAGTGGGCAAAGTCGAAACGAAGTCTGTCAGCAGTTACAAGAGAACCCTTCTGCTCTACATGAGAACCAAGAACTTCTTTCAGAGCTTTCTGAAGAAGATGTGTCGCACTGTGGTTCTTCTCAATATCTTTTCTTGCAGCAACATTTACTTTCAGAGAAACGGTCTCTCCCTTGGAAATCATGCCAGATTCCATATATCCTACATGACCGAATTTGCCGCCGCGAAGCTTGATGGTATCTTCTACGATGAATTTGCCATTTGCAGTCTCGATCACACCGGTATCTCCAACCTGACCTCCCATAGTTGCATAGAAAGGTGTTTTCTCTACGAAAACAGTACCCTTCTGTCCTTCCATCAGGGAATCTACGATCTCAGCTTCTGTGGTAAGAACAGTAACCGGAGATTCAAAGGAAAGGTGATCGTATCCAACAAACTCTGTGGTAACAGAAGTATCAATCTGGTCATATACAGTAGCGTCAGCTCCCATATAGTTGGTTACCTCACGGGAGGAACGTGCTTTCTCTCTCTGCTCATCCATAGCAGTCTTGAAGCCTTCCTCGTCGATCTCGTAGCCCTTCTCCTCAAGGATCTCCTTGGTCAGATCAAGAGGGAATCCGTAAGTATCATATAATTTAAATGCGTTTTCACCGGAAAGAGTCTTCTCTCCAGCTGCATTCATAGCCTCTTCCATATCAGCCAGGATACGAAGTCCCTGGTCGATGGTCTTACCGAACTGGTTCTCCTCGTTGGTGAGAACGTTGAAGATAAATTCTTTCTTTTCTTCCAGTTCCGGATATCCATCCTTGGAACCGTCAATTACTTCTGCACTTAAAGTAGCAAGGAAGTTGCCCTCAATTCCCAGAAGTCTTCCGTGTCTTGCAGCACGGCGGATCAGACGGCGAAGTACATATCCACGTCCTTCATTGGTAGGCATAATACCATCGGAGATCATGAATGTCGCGGAACGGATATGGTCTGTGATCAGACGGATGGAAACATCGTCCTCATGATGTACCCCATACGGTTTGCCGGAAATCCTACTTACCAGGTTACGAAGGGAACAGATGGTATCTACATCGAAAATGGAATCTACGTCCTGGACAACAACAGCCAGACGCTCAAGACCCATACCGGTATCAATATTCTTCTGTTTCAGAGTTGTATAATTGCCATTTCCGTCATTCTCAAACTGGGTAAATACGTTGTTCCATACTTCCATGTAACGGTCGCAGTCACAGCCTACTGTACATCCCGGCTTGCCGCAGCCATATTTTTCTCCACGGTCATAGTAAATCTCGGAACATGGACCGCATGGACCTGCGCCGTGCTCCCAGAAGTTATCCTCTTTGCCAAATTTGAAAATACGCTCTGCCGGAATTCCGATCTCTTTATTCCAGATATCGAAAGCCTCATCATCCTCCAGATAAACAGACGGATAAAGACGGCTGGCATCCAGACCTACCACCTCAGTCAGGAACTCCCATGACCAGTGAATGGCCTCTCTTTTAAAGTAATCTCCAAAAGAGAAATTACCAAGCATTTCAAAGAATGTACCGTGACGTGCAGTCTTACCTACATTCTCAATATCACCTGTACGGATACATTTCTGACAGGTACTGACTCTTGTACGTGGTGGTTTCTCTGCTCCTGTGAAATATGGTTTCAGTGGTGTCATTCCTGCATTGATCAGCAGGACACTTTTATCGCCCTGTGGAACCAATGGAAAGCTTTTCAGAACAAGATGTCCCTTGCTCTCCATGAAATCCAGAAACATTTTTCGAAGTTCGTTTACTCCGTATTTCTTCATTTCAATTCTCCTCCTACGCAATAAAGAAGTACTTTCGTTACTGTAAACAATAACGTGCATTCCTCTTATTGGAATGCTTGCATGGTTTATATGATAGCATATATCTTTATCACGGTCAAAATATTTTTTGCATAAGTCGGGGACCAGTACAAAAATCTGTTTTCGCATCAACGATCAGATTTAGAGCGTATCTGGTCCCCTTTTATGATCTTATTTTACAAATACTTTATTAAATTTCTTCTTTCCTCTCTTAAGGACAATACCGTCACCTGTGAGAGCGTCTTTGGAAAGTACATGTCTGATGTCCGTCACTTTCTCACCGTCAACGGAAACGCCGCCCTGCTCGATGGCTCTTCTTCCCTCGGAACGGGTTGTTACAAGAGCGGATTTTACAAGAAGGCTGATCAGGTCGATATTGCCTTCTTCGTCAAAATCCTCTGCTGCAAGCTCAGTGGTCGGCATATGCTCTGTATCAGCTCCGCCTGCAAAAAGTGCCTTGGCACCAGCCTCTGCCTTCTTCGCTTCCTCTGTTCCATGAACAAGCTCGGTAAGCTGGAATGCAAGGATCTCTTTTGCCTTGTTCAGCTGGCTGCCTTCCCATTTCTCCATCTCCTGGATTTCTTCCAGCGGAAGGAAGGTAAGAAGCTTCATGCATTTGATAACATCTGCGTCGTCCACATTTCTCCAGTACTGGTAGAAATCGAATGGAGATGTCTTATTTGGATCCAGCCAGACAGCACCAGACTGTGTTTTACCCATTTTCTTACCTTCTGAGTTAAGAAGAAGGGTGATTGTCATAGCATATGCGTCTTTTCCAAGCTTACGGCGAATCAGCTCAGTACCGCCAAGCATGTTGCTCCACTGGTCATCGCCACCGAACTGCATATTGCAGCCGTATTTCTGGTACAGCATATAGAAGTCATAGCTCTGCATGATCATGTAGTTAAATTCCAGGAAGCTTAAGCCTCTTTCCATACGCTGTTTGTAGCACTCTGCTGTAAGCATACGGTTAACAGAAAAGTGAGCTCCAACCTCACGTAAAAGCTCCACATAATTCAGGTTCATCAGCCATTCTGCATTGTTTACCATAAGTGCCTTTCCATCAGAAAAGTCGATGAAACGCTCCATCTGTTTCTTGAAACAGTCAATGTTATGCTGGATGGTCTCTTTCGTCAGCATCTGGCGCATGTCGGTTCTTCCGGATGGGTCACCGATCATACCGGTTCCGCCGCCAAGAAGGGCGATTGGTCTGTTTCCTGCCATCTGCAGACGTTTCATCAGGCAAAGTGCCATGAAATGTCCTACATGAAGGCTGTCTGCGGTTGGGTCAAATCCAATATAGAAAGTTGCCTTTCCGTTATTTACCATTTCTTTGATTTCATCTTCGTCTGTTACCTGGGCGATCAGGCCTCTGGCTTTCAGTTCTTCCCAAACTGTCATTTTATTTTCCTCCTGTAAAATAGATATATGAGCTGCTTATTCTCTCTTCACGAAAAAAGCCGCTGCAAATATAAAAAGCCCGGTTCTCATGCCCCTTTAGGACGAGAACCGGGTCCCGCGTTACCACCTAAATTTACAGAAAGCTCGCACTTTCTGCCTCGATAAGTGACCATACTGAAAAATTCTTCCAGACGATTATCCACACAGACAATACTGTCCAAGAATAAATATCTTCGAATACTCTTCAGAATTATCACCCCGGCATGATAACGTATGCCACCCCGTCACAGCCTACTGGATTTCTGCAAGCGATCACAAGCGCCTGTCCGCTGCTGTCTCTGCCGCTTCCAAACCGTTCAGTGCAAAGCTCCGGGATGTATTCACAATGGATCTCTGCACGCGCCTCTCACCATCCGGCAGCTCTCTGTGTGCTCTTTCCAAAGCTACTTGTTCCCTTCAAAGCCTTTCTCATTTAATACTTGCAAGTATACAAAGGCTGTCTGTTTTTGTCAAGGATTTTAGCTTTGTATTTTAGCAACTCACCGCAGTAAAGTTTGCTATTATCATTTATACTGTTTCTACATCTGTATAGCTACCTTTATACCCAGTCCACAAAAAATGTATGATCCTTGTATGTCTCATATACAACCTTTTTAAAATTCAATGGCTGTTTCCAGAATGCAGAAGTCATCATAAAATACTTATAATTAAAATCTTTGGCCTTGATTCCGCTTACTGTACGCGGTGTACCATTCAGCACATAAGCATTAAAACTGTCAAGTGCCTGCTGGGCAGCTTCATAAGCGCTTGCACGGTCAATAAACTGACCATTCAGACGTTTCAGCAGCTGGTTGTTTGTCACGACTGAATACTGGGGGAAGGTAGTTCCCTGGTAAAGCACATAACGGACACTGGACGGAAACTCCTTGTCCAGAGTTCTGTTCAAAAGGCAGAGAGCAACTGCCTTCATACCTGCAATTCCCTGGTCTCCTGCCTCAGCCTCGCAGACAGCTGCCAGAATATCAAGATCAGACTTGGTTCCATCTGCAACTCCCGGATGACTCTTAAGCTCCTTCATAATAGTAAAATTGCGGCCACGTTTCTCATCATACCAGGTAAAGGTAATACTGCTGTCATTGTCATCCTTTCCTGAATCCTGTTTCTCGGAAGCAACACCATTGGAATCAAACGCGTAGGTCTTTCCTCCAATGGAAGCTGTAGTGTTTACGTACATCACGCCTGTTGTTCCAAAGTAGTAGCTGTTTCCATCCAGACTCAGCCAGCCGGTCTGCGCTTTGCCGTCTGTGGTACTGAAATAATACCGCTTGCTTCCAACCTTGCCAAAGCCTTTCTGATAACGGACTCCGCTGGTCTTGGAAAAATAATAGATATCTCCATCTACAGTCTTAAGTCCGGTATACATAATACCTGTGCTGGTATTAAAATAGCGGGTATATCCCTTAGAATCCGTGAACCAGCCGGTAAGCATCTGACCATTGCTCTTGAAATAACGTTTCTCTTTCTTAGCTGTGGTCTGCCAGCCCTTTACCATAGCGCCGGTTCCGCTGGTAAAATAATATTTCTTACCCTTTAAGGTCAGCCAGCCGCGGACAAGCTTACCATTGGAAGGTCTGAAATAACGGGTTACGGTTCCGCTCTTCAGAAAACCGGTGGCCATCACACCTTTTCCCTTGGTAAAATACCGGATGTTTCTGCCCTTACTGTCTTTTTGCCAGCCTTTTAACTGTACGCCTGTTTTTTTATTAAAATAGTATTTCTTGCCTTTCAGAGTCAGCCAGCCTTTCTGCTTGGCTCCGCTGGCTGTTATGTAGTAGGTCTTGCCGTTTATAGTCTTAAATCCGGCTTTCGCAGCCTGAACATCCCTTGTCATCAGAAAAACCGTACATAATGTGGCAATCACAAGCAGCACCAGAGCCAGACTTTGCTTTCTGTTTCTCTCTTCTTTTATCATAGCATTTTCCTCTCTTTGACCTGACTAATTCCGAAGCTTTCCCACCTCTGCTTTTCACAAACAGTTACTGTTTACTCCGTGACCAGTAACACGCTTCGCGATGCACAGAAATCATGCATTCGCATGATTTCGCGCTGAGATTCTCGGGTTTTCTGTGAACTTTGTTCACAAAAAACAGCGTTTGCTTCGCAGACTTAATTCTTAACAAATCAATCCTTGTTTTATATATTTTATGTCGAATTCTTTTCAAAGATTACAGAAATATTACGTTTCAGTTTATTATAGCCAAATTTCTCTTTTCTGTCAACTGCTTTGTCACACACCCCCTGTCCCCTCCATATGATGAACTGTAAACATTTTCTGGAGGTAACAGCATGAGTGATTTAGCTGCTACAAACTGTGGCTGCGGCGAGGAAAGATCCGGTTGCGGATGTGGTAACTGCGGTTGTAATAATGGCTGCGGATGTGACAATGGATGTGGGCTTTCCTTTGGGAACGGCTCCTGTGGATGCAATATTCTCTGGATCATCATTCTTCTTTGCGCATGCGGCGGCAACGGTATTGGCTGCAACAACAGCTGTGGCAACGGAAATGGTGACTGCTGCTGGATCATTATCATCCTTCTGCTTCTCTGCGGTGGATGGGGAAATGGCTGCGGCTGCTGATCTGAGTTTCCCACATATGAAAAAGGGCTGTCTTCTCAGTCCTTTTCAAAAAAATCGGGACAGCGGGAATTTTCCCCTGTCCCCTTTTTCAGGCATATTTTAAAAGCATTCTTACGTTTCCTTGTTTCTTTTTCAACCACGCTCTGGGTAGAAACTCTCTCCTGCAAATTGTCTTTAATCCCCGGTATGGTTTGCGGACTGCCTTCTTTCTTCTGACTGCTCCACACACCTGCCATTTCCTTCCTGTTTTCCTTGCTTCTTTCGCACACATTCCAGATCCAGCTCGTATATGGCATTTCCATCTATAATAAGCTTTTCATTTTCTCTTCTCATAGCTTTCCCTCCTGACTTTGCGGGAAATTCATACATCCCCCTGCTATAGAATATGTTACAGATGTCAGAGCGTGTTTGAAAAATGCTTTCTGCAGAATGTGCGTCACAATTTGCAGAAGATTTCACCGTTTTCAAAACGTCGTCATATTTTAATAACAACAACATAGATATAGAAAAGGGATTTTTATGGATCAGGAATATATTGCCCAGACAGCTCTGGATCAGATGGTGGGAACTGACCAGGGACAGCTGTTAAAAGCTCTCATCCCCTATTTTCCACCCAGGCAGCAACAGTTTCTGTCCGTTTTTGCAAAAGCCAGGGAACTTTCCAATACAGTCGCTCTTTTTACAAAGCCGTCAGAAGCCATGCATATACAGGCTGCAGCAGCCCCTGCCCAGCCTCTTGAAGTCATAAACGACCTGCGCCGCTACTGTTTTGGAGATATACGAAAGACTCTGGATCAGATCACCAATATGATGACCATGGCAGAAATGCTGAGGATGATGAATGAACCATCTCCAGAAGATAATTGCGAAGAAGAACGACAGTAAAAACAGAAAAATTTCATTCAAAACGGACATGTCGCCGATTGGCAGCATTACTATATAAGAAAGGAATGATTCCATATGGATGACAACTGGCAGGATAATCCAAAGCTTGCAGATATAGACAAAAACAAGCTTGACATGCTCCAGCAGATGGCCCGGCAAGGAGCCGGAAAATCTCCCTCTGATCTGCTGCCCTTTATTATGAATGCAGCTTCCCAGGGGAGAAATGCCGGTCTGAACTTTAACAGTAATGAAATCAATACCATCATCGAGGTTTTGAAAATGGGAAAAAGCCCACGGGAACGTGCAAAGCTTGATAAAGTGGTAAACCTGATGAAGATGATGAAGTAAAGCATTTTCTGCGATTAAGAAAACTTACTCCTCAACTTCTCCCATCATGCACTCGCGAAGCAGCACCAGTGCACTGGCAACAGCCTGCTGACGGATTTTGGTCCTGTTTCCGGTAAAATGATATTCCCGGGTAACCGTATGTCCATTGCAGCAGCAACCCATAAACACGGTTCCAACAGGAGTCTCACTGGTTCCGCCATCCGGACCTGCAAGGCCGGTAACAGAAAGACAGATATCAGCTCCGGAAGCTGCGCAGCCCCCCTTTGCCATCTGTTTGGCACATTTTGCAGAAACAGCTCCCACTGTTTTCAATGTGGATTTCTTCACTCCAAGACATTCTCTCTTGGCACGGTTGCTGTAAGTAACAAATCCATGGGTAAACACCTGGGAAGCACCTGGAACATTTACAATGCGGGCAGCAATGGCACCACCTGTACAGGATTCTGCAAGAGACAGAGTTAATTCTTTCTCCTTCAGCAGATCCACAACAGATTCTTCCAGCGTTTTGCCCGCATCCAGAGCAAATACATTTTTGCCGAATCGCTTTTGAAGTTCCTTTACTACAGGCTTGATCAGCTTCTTGCAGGATTTCTCATCCTCACCCTTGGCTGTAATACGAAGATGAACCTCTCCTGTCTTTGCATATGGGGCAAGAGTTGGATTTGTCTGGGCCTCGATCATATCCTGAATATCGGCAGCCACCTGGCTCTCACCGATTCCACAGATCTTCACAACCTGGGAGCAGATGATCTCCGGCTGTTTCTTGCGAAGATATGGGAAAACAGACTCCTCAAACATAGGGATCAGCTCGTTAGGAGGTCCCGGAAGAAGAATGGCAGTCTTACCGTTTTTCTCAAGGATCAGACCAGGCGCTGTACCGTTGTGGTTATCAAGCACAACAGCGCCTTCCGGAACCTGCGCCTGCTTATAATTATTGGAGGTCACACGTCTGTCCGGATGATTCTTCTTATATTCCTTCATATAGCGCTCAATACGCTTACGGGAATGAGGATCTTCAGAAAGAGGAAGTCCCATTACCTCAGCACATACTTCCTTAGTCAGATCATCCTCCGTTGGTCCAAGACCTCCTGAAAGAATTACCACATCAGATCTGTCAAGGGCAGATGCGATCACAGCTTTCATTCGGTCGCGATTATCTCCCACAACAGACTCATAGTAAACAGAAAGTCCCAGCTGGGCACATTTCTCAGAAAGATATGCGCTGTTGGTGTTTACAATGTTTCCCAGCAAAATCTCAGTTCCTACAGCTACAAGTTCTGCAATCATTTTTATATACCTCTTTTCCAGAGCATGTTTGAAAAAGGCCAACATCTCTGCTTACAAAGATGCTGGCTGGTTTACATTCAGATATTCACACGCACTGCACGCAAAAGCATTCCGCGGGCAGTGACTATTTTATTCCTGCATGGAAATTACATTCTTATTCTGCACAATATAAGTGATCAGAGAGATCACCGTCAGAGCAAGTGATATCCATACAAAAATCTGTGTCAGTATTTCAAAAACTCCCCCAAAGTTCAGGATCAGAAGAATGATCATGACCATCTGGGATACAGTTTTAAATTTGCCCCAGTAGTTTGCAGCGATGACAACGCCGTTCTCGGCAGCGATCAGTCTGAAGCCACTGATAATAAATTCTCTTGCAATGATAATGATCACGAACCATGCCGGCAGGCGGTCAAGCTCGATCATGCAGATCAGTGCAGAACAAACAAGAAGCTTGTCAGCAAGAGGATCCATGAATTTACCAAAATTGGTAACCAGATTATTCTTGCGGGCAAGATAACCGTCAAACCAGTCCGTAATACTTGCCACTACAAAAATAGCAAGGCAGATATAGCGGTTGGCATCTCCGCCCCAGCCAGTCAGAATAAATAATACAAAAAACGGTACCAGGATCATTCTGGCAATAGTCAGTTTATTCGGTGTATTCATCTTCCAGCTCTCCTATCAAATCGTACTCCAGAGCTCCGGTAACCCGGACTCTCGCAAAATCTCCTGTCATGAGAAGTTCGCCAGTCTGTACAAAAATATATCCATCGACCTTCGGCGCATCTCCGTAGGTACGTCCGATGTACGCACTCTCTCCGGATACTTTGCCCTCGATCATAACAGTCAGCACCTGACCAACGCGGCTCTCACCCTTTTCAAGAGAAATTTCCTGCTGAAGTTCCATGATCTCATCGCGTCTGGCTTCCTTGACCTCCTCCGGAATCTGATCTTCCATAGTGGCTGCCGGGGTATCCTCCTCAGCAGAGTATGGGAAAACACCAAGGCGGTCAAACTCGATCTCATCCACAAACTCCATCAGTTCTTCGTGGTCTTCCTGTGTCTCTCCAGGAAAACCACTGATCAGGGTTGTACGAAGGAAAATATCCGGGATCTCCCGGCGCAGCCTGCCAATAATATCCACCAGCTCCTGCTTGGTGGTACGGCGGCCCATGCGTTTCAGCACACGGTCACTTGCATGCTGGATCGGAAGATCCAGATAATGACAGATCTTCTTCTCTTCCTTCATAGTCTGAATCAGCTCATCATAAATCTCTTCCGGGTAACAGTACAAAATACGGATCCAGCGGATTCCCTTTATTTTGCAAAGCTCCTTTAAAAGGACATGAAGAGATTTCTTTCCATAGATGTCCTTGCCATATACAGTGGTCTCCTGGGCAACCAGAATCAGCTCTTTTACCCCTTTTTCAGCAAGAGACCGGGCTTCTTTTACAAGCTGCTCCATAGGCACGCTTCTGTAGCTGCCCCGGAGCTTGGGGATAATACAGTAAGTACAATGCTTGTCACAGCCTTCTGCAATTTTCAGATATGCAAAATGTCCTCCTGTGGTCAGCATACGCTTACCGGAAATATCCGGAAGGAAATCAATGCTCTTGTACTCTTCAAAGTGTCTGCCGGCCTGGGCTTCCTTTACAGCCTTGCTGATTTCGCCGTAAGAGGTTGTGCCAAGAATGGCATCCACTTCAGGTATTTCCTCTGAAATTTCTTTCTTGTAACGCTGTGCCATGCAGCCGGTAACGATCAGCACCTTGCAGGTACCTGCCTTTTTCTTCTCTGCCATTTCAAGAATGGTATTTACACTTTCTTCTTTGGCATCACCGATAAAACAGCAGGTATTGACAATAATGACCTCTGCTTCGTCCTCATCATCAACGATCTCATGTCCGTCTGCAGCAAGCATTCCAAGCATTTCCTCAGAATCTACCAGATTCTTATCACATCCAAGGGAAATGAACAGTAATTTCATATTATTCTGCACTCTCCTCAGACTCAGCAGAATCAACTGCAGCTGCAGGTTCTTCAGAAGCAATTTCCTCTGCAGAATGTCCTGCGATCTCTGCTAAATCCTCTTCCTCATGTTTACCTGGAAGGATCTTAACCTTGCCGTGATATAACTCGTCAATTGCGATAGAAAGAGGTTTCTTGCCTTTTACATTGTCTGCTAACGGCTTTGCACCGCCGATCAGCTGACGCGCACGCTTGCTTGTAGCAAGAATCAGGGAATAACGACTGTTGAGCACCATGCTCTCATCGTCGTCCTCATTGTTCGTATTGATTGCTTCGATTAACTCAGAATAAGATGGATGGATCATATATATACTCCTTTCAAAAATTGTAATTATTGTTATAATTTTTATAAAGATTCGCAGCTTCAAACTATGTTTTCGTGAATAAAGTCGCAAATCGATATTTCATTTTATGGCAGTTTCATCTGCTCTTTATTTGGATTATTCTTCCACAAACTTTGCTGCCTGCGCCTGGATCTCATGGATAAAGCCAAGGTTTCTCCTCATGGCGAAATGTTCGCTCTGAATAATATTATGAAGCCTGTCTACAGCATCCTCCAGCTGGTCATTCACCAGCAGATAGTCGTACTCGTCAACTCCTTCTGCCTCCTGTGCAGCTCTTGCAAGACGCTGGTGGATCACTTCCGCAGTCTCAGTGCCTCTTCCAACAAGACGCTCTTTCAGTTCCTCCATGGAGGGCGCTGTTACAAATACCAGCACAGCTTCCGGGAATTTCTTCTTGATCTTGCGGGCTCCCTGAATCTCGATCTCCAGGATCACATCCCGGCCTGCTGACAACTGCTCCTCCACATAAGCCTTAGGTGTGCCGTAGTAATTCTCCACGTACCGGGCATATTCGATCAGCTGATCCTGACGGATCATTTCCTCAAATTCTTCTTTTGTGCGGAAAAAGTATTCTCTTCCGTCTTCTTCCCCTGGTCTGGGGTTTCTGGTGGTGGCAGATACAGACAATGCGTAATTGTCGTACTTCGCCATCAGGCTTTTCATAATGGTGCCTTTTCCTGCTCCGGAAAATCCGGAAACAACTGCCAAAACTCCTCTACTCATGGCCCTCTCCCTTATTTTCTATAACTTCTGCAAATCTGCGGGCGATCGTGTCCGGCTGGATCGCAGATAATATCAGAATGTGGTCTGAAGTAACGATCACGGACTTGGTCTTTCTTCCCTGAGTGGCATCCACAAGGGAATTGGAACCTTTCACACTCTGAACCATTCGTTTCACCGGAGCGGCATCCGGGTTTACCACAGCTACGATTTTCTGGGAATTCACCACATTACCGAATCCGATATTGATTAATTTTGCCATGTTTTCACCCTTCTGTCAATAAGGAAAGCTTACGTCTTTGATTCTCTAGTACATCGCTTCGTAAATAACTATACCAATCACGTAGGATGTGGATTCGAGTGTGCAGGTATAAAAACGCAGGCGTAGCGGGCTACGCCGAGGCTTTTATACCTGTGCAATCGGATTCACAGACAAGTGAGTGGTATAGTTATTTCGAAAACGATGTACTAGGTTACTCCACATTCTGAACCTGTTCCCTGATTTTCTCAATCTCTGTTTTCAGATCAATCGCGATATTGGAGATAATCAGATCACTTGATTTCGACAAAATGGTATTCGCCTCACGGTTCATCTCCTGTGCCATAAAATCAAGCTTGCGTCCGATGCCTTCCTTCTCCTCCAGCATCTTCTTCATTCCCTGGATATGGCTGTGGAGACGGACAGTCTCCTCATCGTTGCAGATCTTATCGGAGAACAGGACAACTTCTGCTGCAATACGGGAATCTTCGATCTGAGAATCCTCCAGAAGCTCATGAACCTTGGCTTCCAGCTTCTCTCTGTAAGAATCCACAACCTCCGGAGAGCGGGCTTCTACCTGACTTACCTTCTCATCAAGAGCATCCAGCTTGGCGATCAGGTCGTTCTTCAGATTCTCTCCCTCTCTTGCACGGGACTGGGCAAATTTCTCGCAGGCCTCACGAAGCGGTGCTTCCAGAACTGCCCACAATGCGTCCTCATCTACAGACTGCTCCTCCATAGTCAGCACGTCCGGATAACGGGAAAGAGCTCCTGCCTTCACATCGTTCTCAAGGCCAAATTCCTCTGCCATCTGACGGATATATGCAAGATATTCTCCTGCAAGCTCCTTATTATATTTCAGTGCGCCACAGCTTAAGGTGTAGTCCTCATATGTGATAAACACATCCACTTTACCACGCTGCATATAGGTCTTCATAAGATTCCGGATCGCGCCCTCAAGGAAAACCAGCTTCCTTGGCATTTTGATACTTAGATCCAGATATCTGTGATTGACGGATTTTAACTCAACGGTGATTTTCCGCTCTTTTGTAATCACCTCGGCCCTTCCAAAGCCGGTCATACTTTTTATCATAGTAATCTCTTTCTTTATTTTTATTCCGAATACTGTCTGAAAAGAGTACCATTCCGCATAACAGAATCGTCTCTGATATTCAGGCAATAACTCTACGCAGGTTACCGTTCACAGTTGCCTACGCATACAGATTTATTATAGTTCATTCTAAAACCCTAGTCAAATCCTTTTTTTGCTGTTATAATAAAGTCTGCATGTCACGGTTACTGGTCACGGAGCGACCGGTAACCTGTCAACAGAAAGGAGTTTTTTATGGCTTTTGACGGAATTACCATTGCTGCAATGGTTTCTGAATTAAATAAAAATCTCTCCGGGGGACGCATTAACAAAATTGCCCAGCCGGAAAGTGACGAACTGCTGATCACCGGAAAAGGTGCAAATGGTCAGAAGCGTCTGCTTCTCTCCGCCAGCGCCTCCCTGCCTCTGATCTATTTTACAGGCAAAAACCGGATCAGCCCTTTGACTGCTCCTAATTTTTGCATGCTTCTCCGCAAGCACATCGGAAGCGCCAGGATCACTGCGATACGCCAGCCTGGTCTGGAGCGTGTTGTAGAATTTGAGCTGGAGCACCTGAACGAACTTGGTGATGTATGCCATAAGGTTCTCATTATGGAACTGATGGGAAAGCACAGCAACATTATCTTCTGTGATGATAATAATATGATCCTGGATAGTATCAAGCACGTATCCTGCAACGTAAGTTCTGTACGTGAAGTTCTGCCAGGCCGTCCTTATTTCATCCCCCACACTCAGGACAAGCTGGATCCTCTTACCATTTCCAGAGAGGATTTCATGGAAAAAGTATGCGGCAGATCCAATGCTGTCTCCAAAGCTCTCTATCAGACGCTTACCGGTTTCAGCCCGGTAATGGCTCAGGAACTTTGCTATCGCACTTCCATTGATGGAAATGACGATGTCCAGACATTAGATGAGAATACCAAAGAGCAGCTTTATACAGAATTCACCCGTTTAATGGAACAGATCCGGAGGGAAGAATTTACCCCGGTTATTGTTTTCAAAGGGGACGAGCCGGTTGAATACGGTGTTCTTCCTTTTTCCCAATATGGAGAAGGCTTCACCACCCGGACCTTTGAATCTGTGTCAGAGATGCTGGAAACCTATTATGCCTCCCGCGACGTGATCACCCGTATCCGTCAGAAATCTGCGGATCTCCGAAAGATCGTCCAGACTGCCCTTGACCGAAACCGAAAAAAATTAAGCCTTCAGCAGAAGCAGATGAAAGACACTGAGAAAAAGGACAAATACAAGGTTTACGGCGAATTGATCAACACCTACGGCTACGGTCTGGAAGAAGGCTGTAAATCCTTTAAGGCTGTGAACTATTATAATGGAGAAGAAATCACCATTCCTCTTGATCCTACCCTGACTCCTCAGGAGAATTCCAAGAAGTATTTCGATCGTTACGGTAAGCTGAAGCGTACCCAGGAAGCTCTGGAGGTTCAGATTGCAGATACCACCAGCGAGATCGAACATCTGGAATCCATCTCCAATGCCCTGGACATTGCCGCTGAGGAGAGCGACCTTTCCCAGATCAAGGAAGAGCTTATGGAATACGGCTATGTGAAGCGCCACTACGGAAACAAAAAAGGTGCCAAAATGCAGGTGAAATCCAAACCCTTCCATTATGTTTCCAGTGATGGCTACGATATTTATGTAGGAAAAAACAACTACCAGAATGATGAGCTGACCTTTAAATTTGCCACAGGAAATGACTGGTGGTTCCATGCCAAAAAGATGCCGGGCTCCCATGTTGTGGTAAAGACAAAAGACGGCACACTTCCGGACCGCACCTTTGAAGAAGCAGGAAATCTTGCAGCCTTTTATTCCAAGGGACGCACTGCACCAAAGGTAGAGATTGATTATCTCCAGAAAAAGAATGTGAAAAAGCCGGCTGGAGCCAAACCGGGATTTGTAGTTTATTATACAAACTATTCTCTGATGGCTTCACCAGATATTGCAGGAATCCAGCAGTTATCCTGATTGTAACCGTTTTTCCCTCTTTGCATTTTGCATACAGCTCTGAATTTGCAAAACGGCTGCTCTGCAAACCGCAAGCTGCTATCTATATACACCGGAGCCTGTTTCAAACACGCTCTGATTTAAGAACAGGAGTTATCTATGAGTATTTTAAATGTTGAACACCTTACCCACGGCTTTGGTGACAGAGCCATTTTCCATGATGTTTCCTTCCGCCTTTTAAAAGGAGAACATATTGGCCTGGTAGGCGCCAACGGAGAGGGAAAATCCACCTTCTTCAATATTGTAACTGATAAACTGATGCCAGATGAGGGCAGGATCCAGTGGGCAAAAAATGTCCGTGTAGGTTATCTGGACCAGCATTCTGTCCTCGCTCCTGGCATGACTATCCGCGACGTGCTGAAATCTGCTTTTTCCTGGCTTTTTGAGCTGGAAGAACGAATGAATACCATCTGTGATTCCCTTGGTGAAGCCTCCCCGGAAGAAATGGAAGTTCTTATGGAGGAACTGGGAACTATCCAGGATACCCTGACCATGCACGACTTCTACGTAATTGATTCCAAGGTAGAAGAGGTTGCCCGGGCACTTGGTCTTCTGGATCTTGGGCTTGACCGTGATGTCACAGATCTCAGCGGCGGACAGCGTACCAAGGTGCTCCTTGCCAAGCTGCTTCTGGAGAAACCAGATATTCTTCTTCTGGATGAGCCCACCAACTATCTGGATGAAGAGCACATTGCATGGCTGAAACGCTATCTTCAGGAATATGAGAATGCTTTTATCCTTATTTCCCATGATATTCCGTTTCTCAATGATGTAATCAATATCGTTTATCATATGGAAAATCAGGAGCTGAACCGTTATGTAGGCGATTATGACCACTTTCTGGAAGTCTATGAAGTGAAAAAAGCTCAGTTAGAGGCGGCTTATCGCCGCCAGCAGCAGGAAATCAGCGAACTGAAGGATTTCGTTGCCAGAAACAAGGCCCGGGTTTCCACCAGAAATATGGCAATGTCCCGCCAGAAAAAGCTGGACAAAATGGACGTGATCGAACTGGCTGCCGAGAAACCAAAGCCGGAGTTTCATTTCAAACAGGGACGCACCCCTGGCAAATACATCTTCGAGACAAAGGATCTTGTGATCGGATATGACGAGCCCCTTTCCCGCCCTCTCACCCTTTCCATGGAAAGAGGCCAGAAAATCGCGCTTGTAGGTGCCAACGGAATTGGAAAAACAACTCTTCTGAAAAGTATTCTTGGTCTGATCCCATCATTGAAGGGAACCAGGGAATTAGGGGACAATCTGCAGATCGGATATTTTGAGCAGGAGGTAAAAGGTGACAACAAAACTACCTGTATTGATGAGATCTGGGCAGAATTCCCATCTTATACCCAGTATGAAGTCCGCTCCGCACTTGCAAAATGCGGTCTCACCACCAAACATATTGAGAGTCAGGTCCGTGTGCTTTCCGGCGGTGAGCAGGCCAAGGTCCGCCTTTGCAAGCTGGTAAACAAAGAGACAAATGTCCTTCTTCTTGACGAGCCTACCAACCACCTGGATGTGGATGCAAAAGAGGCTCTGAAGGAGGCACTAAAGGAATACCGTGGAAGTGTGCTTCTCATCTGCCATGAGCCGGAATTTTATCAGGATGTGGTTTCACAGGTGTGGGACTGCAGTAAATGGACAACTAAGATCCTGTAAATGCTATATTAAGATTATTATTTTATAAATAAAACAGCATCCAGACAGAATATACTTCTTCATAATTCTGTCTGAATGCTGTTTTTATTTCATATATAGTGATGTCATTTGCAGCAGCATGTCCGTTTAGAATAATTTGTCATTCTACTATATCTCATTCTATCAGTTCACAAACTGAATGATTCCGGATACCTGCTCGTATGCACTATCCCAGTCCTGACCACTTGCCAGTCCTTTTACTTTTCCTTTGATCGTCACTCTCTTGGAAGCTGCATATCCGGAAGCATCTGCCTTGATTCCCTTATTGGTTGTGAAATCATGTGTACCCCAGATCTTATCTGCATAATATTTGCCGTCAGCCTTCAATTCAATATTGCTGAATGTGGCATTTACAGAATCTCCGTTTAATCTTGCAGAACCCTCTACGCGAAGATAGACAGTTGTGTTTGCAAGACTGCTGTTTTTAACTGTTTTGGCAAGTTTGCCGTTGATGTAGCAGCTGCAGGTTCCGTTTTTTTTCACAGTCAGCATTACATGGTAAGTCTTATCTCTGGCCGCTTCCTGAACCCAGATATAATTCTGACCGCCTGCACCATTGTGGGCTACATTCTCGATCATGAACCATGCCTTACCTGTATAGGGAGCTCTTGCATGCTTGTCATACTGGATACCAAAGCTTACTGCAGAGGTCGCCGTGCAGGCAACCAGCTTCGCATGGTAACCGGAACCGGAACCAGAAAGTACCATATCCGTTTCAATGGTATATTCGGAAGCTGTATTTGCAACAGTGGAACCTGTTGCTGTGGTATTTCCGCCGGCAGTATCCGGTTTCGTTGTGGTTGGCACCTCATAAACAATTTTCAGTCCTTTTTTGTTATAGGAACTTACTTTCTTTCCTTTGTAGGCTTTTACTGTGTAGTAGTATGTAGTTCCACTCTTCACTTTTTTATCTGTGTAAGATGTTTTGGAACCGCCTTTCACAGTTTTGATTTTTTTCCAGGAACTATTTTCTGTCTTACGCATAACATAGTAGCCGGAAGCGCCTTTACTCTTTTTCCAGGTAATTTTAACACTTTTGTTTACACGTACCACCTTGGAAAGCTTCGGTGCTTTTAATGCTGCTGCCTGAACTGCCTCTGCTTTTCCAAATGAATAAACCGGAAATACAAGCATAAAAGCAAGTAAAAACAGCATAATCTTTTTGATTCCTTTTCTGTTCATAATATTCCTCCTTCTTTCCTCATATGAACTTCCATCATAAAAGACGGAGAACTTCTTCAAGAAATTCTCCGTTTCATTATACTACTTATTCATCAGCAGCGTCAACCTTACTTGCCCTTGCTTCGATCTCTTTCTGCTGGATATCACCAGGAGCCTGCTCATAGCGGGCAAACTCGTAGGAGAAGTCACCACTTCCACCAGTCATGGAACGAAGATCTGTGGAATATCCATAAATCTCAAGAAGAGGAACGTCAGCTTCAATAATGGTATTTCCGTTATGATCCGGATTCATTCCAAGAACACGGCCGCGGCGCTTATTCAGATCGCCCATAACGTCACCTGTATATTTATCCGGAACTGTAACCTTCATGGAAACGATTGGCTCTAACAGTACCGGAGAAGCATCCATGAAGCCTTTCTTGAATGCAAGGATGGTAGCCATCTTAAACGCCATCTCTGAGGAATCTACCGGATGATAAGATCCATCATAAAGAGTAGCCTTTACACCAACTACCGGATATGCTGCAAGAGGTCCTTTCTGAACACATTCCTGAAGGCCCTTCTCAACTGCCGGGAAGTAGTTCTTCGGAACTGCACCACCAACAACAACCTGCTCAAATACGTATGGAGTCTCCATATCGCCAGACGGCTCAAAACGCATCTTAACATGTCCATACTGTCCATGTCCGCCGGACTGTTTCTTATGTTTGCCTTCTACGTCAGAATTCTTGCGGATGGTCTCACGGAATGGAACCTTCGGTTTGGAAAGCTCTACATCAACTTTATAACGCTCTTTCAGCATGCTGACAATAACATCAAGATGCTGATCGCCCATACCATAGATCAGACTCTGACGGTTAGCACCATCGTTCTCAACACGAACAGTCCTGTCTTCGCTCATGATCTTGGCAAGAGCCTGGGAAATCTTATCCTCATCGCCCTTGTTCACAGCCTTAAATCTCTTATAGGTATAAGGTGTGGAAAGAATTGCTTTCGGATAAAGAACCGGATTCGCCTTGGTGGCAAGGCTGTCACCAGTCTGAACACTGACTAATTTGGCAATTGCACCGATATCACCTGCATGGAGCTCTGGAACTTCGATAGGCTTGGAACCCTGAAGAACATATAATTTGTTAAGACGCTCTTCTGTGCCTTTCTCAACATTGAGAAGGGTATCATCAGATTTGATAACACCGGAGCAAACCTTGATCAGGGAATACTTGCCAAGGAATGGATCCACGATGGATTTCCACACATATGCTGATTTTGCTTTGGCGAAATCGTAATTTGCTTCAAAAATCTCGTTGGTCTTCTGGGAAATACCGTTGCAGGAACGTTTGTCCGGGCTTGGGAAATATCCGCAGATGTCGTCCAGAAGGTTGGATACGCCGCGAAGATTGATCGGGGATCCCATGCATACCGGAACAATGCTTGCATCCTGTACATTGGCGGCAAGTGCTGCGGAAACTTCTGTAACGGAGAACTCATCTCCCTCAAAATAACGATCCATGAATTCCTCGCTGGTCTCTGCTACAGATTCCATCAGGATATCATGATACTTCTCAAGGTACTCATCCAGATAAGAAGGAATCTCACATTCTTCCTTCTGTCCCTTGTCGATATATTTTCTTCCGGCCTGTTTCACAACGTTAACATATCCCACGAACTTGCCATCCTCACGGATCGGGAAATGCAGCGGGGCAATCTTCTTGCCATAAAGCTCGGTAAGCTGATCTACTACCTTACGGTAGCTTACATCGTCCACGTCCATATCGGTAACGAAAATCATTCGCGGAAGTTTATACTTCTCGCAGAGATTCCATGCCTTCTGGGTACCAACCTGTACCCCTGCCTTACCTGATACTACGATGATTGCTGCGTCTGCAGCGCTGACAGCTTCCTCAACTTCTCCTACGAAGTCAAAATATCCGGGAGTGTCCAGAATGTTTACCTTGTTCTTCTGCCACGGGACCGGAATCAGAGATGTAGTGATAGAGAAATGTCGTTTGATTTCTTCTTTATCATAATCACTGACTGTATTGCCATCTTCTACACGGCCTAAACGGTTGGTCAAGCCGGCAAGATATGCCATTGCTTCTGCCAGAGTTGTCTTTCCAGCACCGCCGTGTCCTAACAGCACTACATTTCTGATTCGGTCAGTTCTAAAAACGTCCATATGTAATACCTCCCTGTTTGTCTAATATGTTCATATTTTACTAAATATTCAGAAGAATTTCAAGTATTTTCTGGGATTTTGACGGTCTTTTTTCAAAAAAGTTTAGATTATTTTGTCATTTCTGTAGGAATTGACAATTTGCGAGGAATCTCGTACAATATCATAAGATAATTTTTCACTTTAACGAAGGAAAGGAAACGACATTTTATTATGAAGACAATCGGTTTTATCGGTCTCGGTCTGATCGGCGGCTCTATCGCCAAGGCCATCCGGAAGTACCATCCGGATTACCACATTCTGGCCTATAACCGCAGTAAGGAAGCACTTGCCTCTGCCATCAGCACCGGCATTATAGATGGTGTCTGTGAGGAAATGAAGGATCCACGCTTTGGATCCTGTGATTATGTATTTTTATGTGCTCCGGTAGAGATCAACCTGGAGTGCCTTGCATATCTGAAAGAGATCCGCCAGCCAGGCTGCATTATCACAGACGTGGGAAGTGTAAAGGGAATCATCCATCAGAAGGTGGAGGAGCTGGGAATGACAGACTGCTTTATCGGCGGTCACCCTATGGCCGGTTCTGAGAAAACCGGTTTCGACCATTCCAACGAGCGCATTCTGGAAAATGCATACTATATTCTTACCCCGGGTGGGGAAGTGGGACTGGAATATATTTCAGATTTTACAGAGCTGATCAGTTCTCTTGGTGCTATCCCTATGGTGCTTACAGCTGAAGAGCATGATTTTATTACAGCAGGTGTAAGCCATCTGCCCCATATTATTGCTTCCGCCCTTGTAAATCTGGTAAAAACTCTGGATAACGATGCCGAATATATGAAGACCATCGCTGCAGGCGGTTTCCGCGATATTACAAGGATTGCCTCCTCCTCTCCCGTTATGTGGCAGCAGATCTGCATGGAAAACCATGAGAACATTTCCAATGTTCTGGACGACTACATCCGCATGCTGATCCAGATCCGCTGTTCTGTAGACAACTGTGCTACAGATGGGAAGGAGGCAGATGCTATTTATCAGATGTTTGCAAGCTCCAGGGATTACCGTGATTCCATTGATGTTGTGGATAATGGTCCTATCCGCAAGGCTTATGTGCTTTATCTGGATATTGCAGATGAAGCCGGCGGAATCGCTACAATTGCCACCATCCTTGCCATGGATAAGATCAGCATTAAGAACATCGGAATTATCCACAACCGTGAATTTGAGCAGGGTGTTCTGAAAATCGAATTTTATGAAGAAGACGCTATGGAAAAGGCCATTGCACTTTTGAAAAAGCGCAATTATATTGTTTATGAGCGATAACCTGCGCACCGGCAGTTGTTTATTGGATACATCACAATTAATTTTTCAGACAAACTCTGTATCAATACAGCAAATATGAAGTAACCGCCATATTGACTCGTCTAATTCTTTATAAGTAATATAGCCGATACCCGTTTTTGCTGTATTAAACTTTATATTTAAGGAACGATTATTATGGAAATAAAAAAACTTACAAATCTCCACGGAGAACTTACAGTCCCAGGCGACAAATCCATCTCCCACCGTGCCGTCATGTTCGGTTCCCTTGCCAAAGGAACCACAAAGATCACCCATTTTCTGGAAGGAGCAGACTGCCTTTCCACCATCTCCTGTTTCCGCAAAATGGGCATTGATATTGAGAATAACAGCGGAGAAATCCTGGTTCATGGAAAAGGACTCCACGGATTATCTGCCCCTGTTGATATTCTGGATGTCGGAAACAGTGGCACAACTACCCGCCTGATTTCCGGTATTCTTGCAGGACAGAATTTTGTATCAGAGCTTACCGGAGACGACTCCATCCAGAGCCGTCCCATGAAACGAATCATGACGCCTCTCCTTTCCATGGGTGCTGATATTACAAGCATAAAGGGAAATAACTGTGTTCCCCTTCGGATCACAGGTCATCCTCTGAAGGCCATTCACTATGATTCCCCAGTTGCTTCTGCTCAGGTAAAATCCTGTGTACTTCTGGCCGGAATGTATTCTGACGGAATTACCAGCGTCACCGAACCGGTTCTTTCCAGGAACCATACAGAAATCATGTTAAACTATTTTGGAGCTCAGGTAACTTCTGAGGGAACTACCGCTTCCATTGCTCCGGAACCATCTCTTTTTGCCAGAGAAATTACAGTACCTGGGGATATTTCTTCTGCTGCTTATTTCATCGCTGCAGGACTTCTGGTGCCAGGCAGTGAGATTCTTCTGAAGAATGTAGGAATCAATCCCACAAGAGACGGACTGCTCCGTGTGTGCAAAGATATGGGGGCTGACATTACGCTCTTAAATGTAAATATGGAAGGAGAGCCTACCGCTGATCTTCTTGTTCGCACCAGTTCTCTTCACGGTACAACAGTAGGCGGAGAAATCATTCCGACTCTTATCGACGAGATTCCGATGATTGCAGTTATGGCTGCTTTCGCCGAGGGAACTACTGTGATCAAGGATGCAAAAGAACTTAAAGTAAAAGAATCAGACCGAATTCTGGTTATGGCAGAGAACCTTTCCCGCATGGGTGCGGACATTACACCTACAGAGGACGGAATGATCATACATGGAGGCAAGCCGCTTCACGGCGCAGAGATTGATTCTTATCTGGACCACAGAGTGGCTATGTCTTTCGCTGTTGCAGGACTGCTCTGTGATGGACCGCTCTCTATTAAGGGTGGAGATTGTGTGAAGATTTCTTATCCGGAATTTTATGAGGATCTGTATCGGTTAGGAGAATAATCTGAACCGCAGGAACTTAAATGAGAACAATTTTCGTTACTGTGAACGGAGTGAGAAGTGACCATTTTTCCATTTAGGTTCCTGTTTTTTTGCTTTTTTAGATGTGTATTCCTCTTATTTTATGTTAAATAATAGTCAATGTTAGTTTAGTGTAACTGTCATATTTTGCCAGATTATATGCTTATATTTTCTTTCGAAATATACATATTGCACATTTTGCCATGTATTAATTTCTGTGCAATTTTAAAATTCGTTTTAATCTCATTTCTATATTGATATTCTTTTAACGATTTCGACGAAGTTAAAAAACTTTCCGTTTTCCTCTTTTTTTCTTCAAAAAAATAACGTATAATCCCACTGTAAGTTGAGGAACACTAAAACAAACAAAGCGAAGGTGAACAGCCCAGACAAAAGAGCGGCTGCCACAAGAAAGGAGCCAGAAATAATGAAAATTTTATTTTACGGAACCAAAAATTATGACGAGCAGTTTTTTGAAAAACTTTTACCTGAATTTCCAGATATTAAGATTAAATTTATTGAAGCAAATATCCATGAGGAGACCGCTTCTCTTGCAAAAGGCTATGAAGCCATCTGTGCTTTTGTAAATGCAGACCTTGGCGCTCCTGTTATTGAAGAATTACATCAGCAGGGTGTAAAACTAATCCTTATGCGCTGCGCTGGTTACAATAATGTGGATCTTAAGACAGCTCACAAATATGGCATAAAAGTTCTGCGTGTTCCAGGGTATTCTCCGGAGGCTGTTGCAGAGCACGCAATGGCGCTGGCTCTTACAGCTAACCGTCACACTCACAAGGCCTATATCAAATGCCGTGAGAACAACTTTACTTTAAGCGGTCTTATGGGCGTGAACCTTTACAAGAAAACAGCCGGTATTATCGGTACTGGTAAAATTGGTCAGGCTATGGCAAGAATCTGCAAGGGATTTGGAATGCGGGTCATTGCATATGATCTTTTCCCAAACAAGAATCTTGACTTCTTGGAATACGTTTCTCTTGATGAGTTGCTGGCTACCAGTGATCTGATCAGCCTGCACTGCCCGCTTACTGATGAAACCAAACATATTATCAATGAAAAGACAATTGCCCAGATGAAGGACGGAGTTATCCTTGTAAACACTTCCCGTGGCGGTCTTATCAAGACGGAGGATCTGATTTCCGGTATCCGCGACCACAAGTTCTTCGCAGTTGGTCTGGATGTTTACGAGGAGGAATCTGATTATGTATTCGAAGATCTGTCTGAGAGCATCATGCAGACTTCCCTGATCCAGAGACTTCTCTCCTTCCCGAACGTAACCATGACCTCCCATCAGGGATTCTTTACAGAAGAAGCGCTCACCAATATTGCAGAGACAACTATGGAGAATGCGCAGGCTTATATCAATGGAGATGAGCTGAAGAACGAGGTTCTCTCATAATTCATAAATCACTATAGAAAATACGGTGTTTCAATGCATAGGTATTGAAACACCGTTTTGCTATTTAGTGTGTTGGGAAGGTGAAAAGTTTTTCAGGAGGGACGCATTTGGGCAATGTGTATTACTCACTCGCCGGCGCAACGCTCCAGCGAACTAATCGCTAACTGCGACTAATGCGTTCGGGAGAGCCCTCACGCATAAGTCTCCGTAAGCGCTGGATTTCGCTTACGCTAAGAGCGCGCCTGAAATGGCTCGCTGGAGTAATACACATTGCCCAAATGCTGTGTGTCGGCTGGAACTGAGGTTATTTAGGAACTTTTAACGAGGGGGAGGGGAAGTGATTGGTTTCCCGATACTTTCTTGACAATGATAGATTAGGTAAAACCAATAAAGCTGCGAAGTATCAACCATCTAAATGGGGTATCGAAGACACATAAAATAATATGTCAAGTTCTTTGTTTGCAAAACAGCCCTAAAAATATGCAAATACTTCATAGAAATTATAAAAGCCGCTAATTTCCGGCAAGATTCCCATAAACTTTCGTTTCAGATACAGTATAGGGAAACCAATCACTCACCCACCCCACCTGTTGAAAGTTCCTATGTACAAATAAGTCCTAGCCAGTACACAGCATTCGGGCAATGGTGATTGCTCCAGCGAGCCATTTCAGGCGCGGTTTTAGCGTAGGCGAAATCCACTGCTTACGGAGACTTAATCGTGAAGGCTCTCCTGAACGATTTAGTCGCAGTTAGCAGTTAGTTCGCTGGAGCGTTGCGCCGGCGAGTGAGCAATCACCATTGTCCGAATGCGTCCGCCTTGAACAACTTTCAACACACTAAATAGCAATTTATTCTGAATATCTTTCCCTAAGAAGTGCAATTTCTCTTGTCCAACCCTCATCATCATTAGGCGTTTCCAGAATAAAAGGCTTACCCTCCAATGCCGGGTGCCGGATGACACGGACAAGGGCATCAAGACCAATCTGGCCTTCCCCGATTCTGGCGTGGCGGTCTTTGTGACTGCCAAGAGGATTGAGGCTGTCGTTTAGGTGGATGGCTTTTAAGTGGTCGAGACCGATGATGCGGTCAAATTCAGTTAAGACACCGTCCAGGTCGTTTACAATATCGTAGCCGCCATCCCACACATGGCAGGTATCCAGGCAGATTCCAAGTTTATCGCGTTTTTCTACAAGGTCCATGATGGCACGAAGCTCCTGGAAATGGCTTCCCACCTCAGAGCCTTTTCCAGCCATGGTTTCAAGAAGAACTGTAGTGGTCTGTTCTTCAGTAAGAACTGCATTCAGCACTTCTGCAATTTTCTGAATTCCAACTTCTATTCCCTGTCCCACATGGCTGCCTGGATGGAAATTATAATAATTTCCTGGTGTGGCTTCCATGCGTTTCAGATCATCCGAAAAAGTATTTCTGGCAAAATCCCGCAGATTTTCTTTGGCCGCGCAGGCATTTAAGGTATAAGGCGCATGCGCCACGATTTTGCCGAATTCATGCTCCCTGGCAATCTCTTGAAATTTCGCCACATCTGCAGGGTCAATAGCTTTGGCATTCCCTCCTCTTGGATTTCTAGTAAAAAATGCAAACGTGTTGCCGCCATTTTTTACGATCCGGCGTCCCATGGCTGCGTAGCCTTTGGATGATGAAGTATGATTTCCTATATATAACATGTCGTTTTCCCTTCTTATTTATTATTTTATTATGAAAATCCCGTACGGTAGCCAAAAATGAGCCATGCTTGCACGAGCGAACTCTTGGATATCGAACGGGCTAGACCGTATGAGTAAGTAGGGCGATGACCCGGATTACGAATGCGGTCGGCAGCTGCGGGAGCGCCATAGGCGCGAAACAGCTGACTTTCAAACACACTTTAAGTATTATCCTATATATTTTAGCATTTCCCCCTTCTTTTTCAAGATATTTATTGACGAAAACTCATTTTATTCTTATACTGTTAAAAGGTGTGCTCTTCTGTAAAAAAGACTTTTGTCCCATACTTTTTCACAGAATTCATACATAGAAAAAAGGAAGGAAATCAACATGAAAGAACGTGAAAAGTTTTCATCCCGGCTTGGATTTATTCTCATTTCAGCCGGCTGCGCCATTGGAATCGGCAATGTATGGCGCTTCCCTTATATAACAGGACAGTACGGAGGCGCAGCATTTGTACTGATCTATCTTCTGTTCCTTGTAATTCTTGGACTGCCTATTATGGTTATGGAATTTGCTGTCGGACGCGCAAGCCGCAAGTCCGCTGCCAGAAGCTTCCATCTCCTTGAGCCAAAGGGCACCAAATGGCACCTTTACAGCTATGGAGCCATGCTTGGCAACTATATGCTGATGATGTTTTACACCACTGTAGGCGGCTGGATGCTGGCTTACTTCTTTAAAATAGCAAGCGGCACCTTCACAGGTCTTGATACAGAAGCGGTAGGAAACGTATTTAACACCATGCTCTCCAATCCTGGAGAAATGACCTTCTGGATGGTAATCGTAACTGCATTCGGTTTTGGTACCTGCTGCATGGGACTGCAGAAAGGTGTTGAACGTATCACAAAGGTTATGATGGTATGTCTTCTTACTATTATGGTAGTTCTTTGCGTTAAGAGCTGTACGCTTCCAGGTGCCATCGAGGGTATTAAGTTCTATCTTCTCCCGGATTTTGGCCGTCTGAAAGAGAACGGACTGCTTTCCGGTATTTATGCCGCTATGGGACAGGCATTCTTCACCTTGAGCCTTGGGATCGGCGCAATGGCAATCTTTGGAAGTTATATCGACAAAGACCGCAGCCTTATGGGCGAATCCATCCAGATTGGTATTCTGGATACTTTCGTGGCACTAATGGCCGGACTTATTATTTTCCCGGCATGCTTTGCTTACAATGTAAGCCCTACACAGGGTGTTGGACTTGTATTCGTAACACTGCCGAACATGTTTAACCAGATGATGGGCGGTCGTTTCTGGGGTGCACTGTTCTTTATCTTTATGACATTCGCAGCTCTCTCCACCATCATTGCAGTATTTGAGAATATCTTAAGCTTTGCCATGGATCTGTGGGGCTGGAGCCGTAAGAAGGCAGTTCTGGTAAACGGAATTGCAATCTTTGTTTTATCCATGCCATGCGTACTTGGTTTCAACGTATGGAGCGGATTTCAGCCACTGGGTGCAGGAAGCACCATCCAGGATCTGGAGGACTTCATTATCTCCAATAACCTGCTTCCGCTTGGAAGCCTTGTTTACCTGCTGTTCTGCGTAACCCGCTACGGATGGGGATGGGACAATTTCATCAAAGAAGCGGATACAGGAAACGGCATTAAATTTCCGAAGTGGGCACGTCCATATCTTACCTATGTACTGCCGCTTATTGTACTGTTAATTTTCGTAATGGGTTATTACGACAAGTTCTTCAGATAAATATTATTGTAATGTAAATCAAAGGCAAAAGTTCACAGGGCTATTCACTCAAAACATGACCTATGGATTTTTGCCTCACTGTTTATACGGAACAAACACATCGCCTGTCGGCGACATCATATACAAAAAGTCATATGAGGATAGACGTATGCAAAAGAAAAAGAATTTATACAAAAAATCCAAATATTACCGCCAGCGCCAGAAAAAGATCCGGCAAATCTGTATGGCCGCGGGTGGTGTCCTGCTGCTGGTGGTACTGATCCTGATCGTCCGGGGATGTGCAGGAAAGGCAAAGAGTGTAAACTCTTCGAATGTAAACAACGCAACCGACGAAAAGACAACTGGTTCTGCTCTTTCTTCTGACAGTGAAAAGAACGATTCTTCATTTGCCGATGGAACTAAGCAGACTGCCGAATCTTCCAGCGACAGCTCAGATTCATCTTCTGATTCCGAAAGCAGCGATACTGTTTCAACAAAATCGAAGCACGACACCCCAGTCACCCTTACTATAAACGTTGTGGGCGACTGTACCCTTGGCACAGATGAAGCCTTCGATTACAGTACCAGCCTGAATGCATATTTTGAAAATTATGGAAAAGAATACTTTTTACAGAATGTAAAGAGCATTTTTGAAGCAGATGACCTGACCATCGCCAACAATGAAGGGACCTTCACAGACAGCAGCAGCCGCGAGGATAAAACCTTCGCATTCAAAGCCCCTGCGTCTTTTGCAGGAATTTACTCCAGCAGTTCTGTGGAAGCAGTAAACACAGCCAACAACCACAGCCATGATTACGGCGAGCAGAGCTTTCAGGATACCATGGACGCCCTGGATGCCCAGGGAATTGTTCATTTTGGCTATGATGAGACGGCCGTAATGGATATAAAAGGGGTAAAAGTAGGTCTTGTGGGAATCTATGAGTTATACGATCATCTTGAGCGTGAACAGCAGCTGAAAGACAACATTGCCAAGGTAAAAGAAGATGGTGCAGAGCTGATCATCGTTATCTTTCACTGGGGAAACGAAAAAGAAACCGTTCCAGACTCCAATCAGACCACACTTGGACATCTTGCCATTGACCTTGGCGCTGACCTGGTGTGCGGACATCATCCTCATGTACTTCAGGGAATTGAAGAATATAAAGGAAAAAATATTGTATACAGCCTTGGAAACTTCTGCTTCGGCGGAAACAGCGCCCCAAGTGACATGGACAGTATGATTTTCCAGCAGACCTTTACCATCTCAAATGACGGCGTAAAAGCAGATAATGTAACAAATATCATCCCATGTTCCATCTCCTCCGCTTACGGCTATAACAATTACCAGCCAACGCCTGCTGAAGGGGATGAAAAGACCAGAATTATGGAAAAAATCCAGGAAAGAAGCTCCTGGATCGGATAGAAGAAAATATGTTATTCAGCCCCCCCCAGAGCGAAAGCTCCGGGGGGTATTTTTTGATTATAATATCAGCATCGCATCCCCAAATGAAAAGAACCGATACTTCTCCTGCACTGCCACCTCATAGGCATGCAGAATATTCTCTTTTCCAGCCAGTGCAGATACCAGCATAACCAGTGTGGATTCCGGCAGATGGAAGTTGGTGATCAGACCGTCGATCATCTTAAATTTATAGCCTGGATAAATAAAAATCTCTGTCCAGCCGCTTCCAGACTTCAGAACACCATCAGCGCCAGTTGCAGATTCCAGTGTACGGCAGCTGGTAGTTCCAACTGCGATCACACGGCCGCCATTTTTCCTGGTATCGTTGATCAGCTTCGCCTGGTCTTCTTCCACAATGTAGAATTCAGAATGCATGTGATGCTGCTCCACATCATCTACCTTAACCGGACGGAATGTGCCAAGACCTACGTGAAGAGTTACATGGGCAATATTTACCCCTTTGGCTTTCACCTGCTCCAGAAGTTCCTTTGTAAAATGCAGACCTGCTGTAGGCGCTGCTGCAGAACCTTCATTCTTTGCATAAACAGTCTGGTAGCGATTCTTATCCTTTAATTTATGAGTGATATATGGAGGCAGCGGCATCTCTCCCAGCTGATCCAGAATCTCTTCGAAAATACCCTCATAATGGAACTGGATCAGACGATTCCCCTCGTCCACCACGTCAATAATCTCTCCCTTTAAGATACCATCTCCAAAAGTGATCTTAGCACCTGGGCGTGCCTTTTTACCTGGTTTTACCAGGCATTCCCAGATATCGTTCTCTCTTCTTTTCAGAAGAAGGATTTCGATCACTGCACCAGTCTCTTCCTTGTGACCGTAAAGTCTTGCCGGAATAACCTTGGTATCATTGATAACCAAAGTATCACCTTCATTCAGATAGTCCAGTATATCCCTAAAATGGCGATGCTCAATACTGCCATCTGCCATAGAAAGATGCATCAGTCTGGAAGAACTTCTGTCCTCCAGCGGATCCTGGGCGATCAGCTCCTGAGGGAGCTCATAGTAAAAATCAGATGTTCTCATCTTTGGATTCCTCCTCTTTCCACTGCTTTTTCAGCTGCCGCACAAAATTCCATTCTTTGTTGGTGAGATCTGCCTTTTTCAGCAGATCCGGGCGCCTTCTGGCTGTACGAATGATAGACTGCTCTCTGCGCCACTTCTCTATATTTGCATGATGACCGGACATAAGAACCTCCGGAACCTTTTTACCATGCCACTCTTCCGGGCGGCTGTACTGGGGATATTCCAGAAGATTTCCTGCAAAGGACTCGGTCTCGCCAGACTCCTGATTGCTGAGCACGCCTGGAACCATGCGGGAAATAGAATCCATCATAACCATGGCCGGAAGCTCGCCGCCTGTAAGCACATAATCTCCGATAGACACATAATCCGTCACAATTTCCTCCAGAACCCGCTCATCAATCCCCTCATAGTGACCGCAAAGGAAAACCAGGTCTTCCTCTTTCGCCATGTCTCTTGCCATCTGCTGATTAAACACCTGTCCCTGCGGGGTGAGATAAACCACACGGGGGCGCTTCCCGGCTTTCTCGGCAATCGCTTCATAAGCCAGGTAAACCGGTTCTGCCTGCATCAGCATTCCAGCACCGCCGCCGTAAGTATAATCATCTACTTTCTGGTGCTTGTTAAAAGCATAGTCGCGGATATTTATGGCCTCCACAGAAAGGATTCCTGCATTAATGGCACGCCCTGTAATGCTGGTGTTCATTCCATTCCGGATCATTTCTGGAAAAAGGGTCAAAACATGGAAATTCATTTATAAAAGTCCTTTCATCAAATGTACCGTCATCACATTCTCTTCCAGATCAACGTCAAGGATGCATTCCTTGATTGCCGGGAGAAGTACTTCCTGATGATCTGGAAGCTCTACTACGTAAACATCATTGGCTCCTGTCTCCATAACATCTTTCAGGGTTCCGAAATGGGTGTTGCCCTCCAGAACCACTTCCATGCCAATCAGGTCGCCGATGTAATATTCATCTTCATCCAGTTCCTGGGCTTCTTCTCTGGGAACCCACAGGTCTCTGCCTTTGTACATTTCAATATCATTTATATTATCAATCCCATTAAATTTCAGGATCACAAGATTCTTAAAAAATTTCACGTTACGGATTTCCAGCTTTTTCATCTCTCTGCCGGCATCCAGAATCACGTATTCAAGATCCAGGAAACGCTCCGGATCTGTGGTAGGGAATACTTTTACTTCTCCCCGCACGCCGTGAGTGGTGGTAATTACTCCAACCTTTAATAAATCTTCCATTCAAAACTCCTCTACAAAAAACGAATATGTCTGCCGTCCAGGACTTTCATAAGTAAAAACAGGAGCCATGTCTCCACAGCTCCTGCATCCATATATCTTGCTTATCATTGCAGAATATCTACAATCACTTTTTTGCTGCTTTTGGAAGAAGCCGCTTTTACTACGGTACGGATGGCCTTGGCGATTCTGCCCTGACGTCCGATCACCTTACCCATATCAGATGGTCCTACCTTCAGTTCGATAACAACAGCGTCATCCTTTTCTGTTTCGGTAACGACTACTTCGTCCGGATTTTCAACAAGAGATTTTGCAATTACTTCTACTAATTCTTTCATTACACACCTCCCTGATCCCGCCCCGGAGCATATTCAAAAAATGCCCTCATCTGGACGTCACAGAAATACCCCCTGAAAATTGCCGGTTACAGTTCACGACTTTCACAGGAAATACTGTGCAGTCTGAACCATTCTGGCAACCTCTAAGATACTCCTTAAATTATTTCTCGATTCCGGCCTGTTTGAGGATCTTAGCAACAACCTCTGTAGGCTGAGCACCGTTTGCAAGCCATTTCTTAGCTGCTTCTTCGTCAACCTTGCATACACTTGGCTCCTGGTTCGGATCATATGTTCCGATCTCTTCGATACATCTTCCATCACGTTTGCTGCGGGAATCTGCAACAACGATTCTATAGTAAGGTGCTTTCTTCTGTCCCATTCTTCTTAATCTGATTTTAACTGCCATTTTAATTTTCCTCCAATTTACTTTCTCTTTATTAGTTAATTTAATTATTTTATGTTAAAAAGGGAGCTTAAAGCCGCCTCTTTTACCACCCATTTTGCCGCCGCCCATGAGACCCGGCATCTGCTTCATCATCTTCTTGCTCTGCTCAAACTGCTTCACAAGGCGATTGACTTCTGCAACATCCACACCTGCGCCTCTGGCAATCCTGTTCTTACGGGAAAGGTTCAGGATTCCTGGATTGGAACGCTCCTGTGGGGTCATGGAAAGAATAATGGACTTGGTTCTGTCCATTGCTTTCTCATCGATCATGCTCTCCACATCTTTCATCTTGCTTCCCACACCAGGGAGCATGTTCAGGATACTGGAGATTCCGCCCATCTTATTCATCTGTTCAAGGCTGGTAAGATAGTCATTGAAATCAAAATCCATCTTCTTCAGCTTCTTGGACATCTCCTGGGCTGCTTCCTGATCTACGGCTGCTTCTGCCTTTTCGATCAGGCTCATTACATCTCCCATACCAAGGATACGGGATGCCATTCTCTCCGGATAGAACTGTTCCAGATCGGATAACTTCTCTCCCATACCTACATACAGGATTGGCTTGCCAGTTACGGACTTGATGGAAAGAGCTGCACCACCTCGGGTATCACCATCCATCTTGGTCAGGATCACTCCATCGATTCCAACCTTCTCTGCAAAAGTCTGGGCTACATTGACTGCATCCTGTCCGGTCATGGCATCTACTACAAGGACTGTAGCATCTACCTCAATATTAGACTTAATATCAGCAAGCTCCTGCATCATATCCTCATCGACATGAAGACGACCTGCTGTATCAATGATCACTACATTCTGCTGATTCGCCTTAGCATGTGCAACAGCCGCCTTGGCTATGTCTACCGGGCTCTGTTTATCACCCATGGTAAAGACTTCCACGCCTTGTTTCTCACCGTTTACCTGCAGCTGAGTGATCGCTGCGGGTCTGTAAACGTCACAGGCTACCAGAAGAGGTCTCTTACCTTTAGACTTGATCTTACCTGCAAGCTTGGCTGCTGTAGTGGTCTTACCAGCTCCCTGAAGACCTGCCATCATAATGACAGTCAGATCATTGCCAGGCTTGATCGGAAGCTCTGTAGTCTCGCTTCCCATAAGATTAACCAGCTCTTCATTTACAATCTTGATGACCATCTGGCCTGGGTTCAGTCCGTTCATAACGTCCTGTCCAACTGCACGTTCCTGTACAGATTTCGTGAACTGTTTCACGACTCTGAAGTTAACGTCTGCTTCAAGGAGTGCCATCTTAACTTCTTTAAGAGCAATCTTAACATCCTCTTCGGTCAGACGGCCTTTGCTTCTCAGCTTCTTGAATACATTCTGAAGTTTATCTGTTAAGCTTTCAAATGCCATGAATTATAACTCCTCTAAAATCACATTGGATATTGCCTCAATATCATCAGCGTGATATCCGGATGCAAGCTCATGTATCTTCTGTACCTGTCCCCGGATATTCACAAACTTCTCCACCAGATGCAGCTTCTCTTCATATCCTTCCAGTGCCTTGTCACAGCGTCTGATCATATCATGTACGCCCTGACGGCTGATATTCAGTTCCTCTGCAACCTCACTTAAAGAATAATCCTCCAGAACTACACTCTCGTAGATCTGCTGCTGTCTCTTCGTAAGAAGCTCTCCGTAAAAATCATAGAGCAAAGTACGTTCTACAAACTTTTCCATTCGTTATCACCTTGGGTATCATACCGTATTTTGTGGTGTGTGTCAAGTGTTTTTTCTTTACATTGTATATACTATTTATATGTCCAAATTTATTATACGCTATTTCTAATTGTCCGCCCTTATGCTATACTATAAAAGCTGCCGAGCCTCCAGCAGAAAGGAGGTGAATCACATGGAAGAAATTTTCACCGCATTTCTTGTTTCCGTTTTAGCAAGTGTAGTTAGCTACTACATATGCAAATGGCTGGACGGTAAACAATAGGCAGCAACAGCCTAAACGGATTAGCTCACCGTAACGAGCAAGAAAGCCCTCAGAGCTGCAACTCTGAGGGCTTTCGTTTCGTCGCATGGAATTTCACCGCATTCCTTAGCTACTATTAGCATATGCCATAACCAACGAAATGTCAACTTAAAATCCACATATTTTACTGAATCAAACTATCATCATCAAAATAATTAATTTTCATAGAAGCCTTTACATCCCTCAGAGTCTCAGCTGCCTTTGCCTCAGCCACCTTACTGCCCTCTCTTAAAATATCATAGACATCCGGAATACGCTGCTCCCACATTTTACGGCGCTCTCGAATCGGGCCAAGCTCAGCCTGAAGAACGTTGTTCAGGAACTTCTTAACCTTAACATCTCCAAGTCCGCCTCTCTTATAATGGTCTTTCAGCTCGTCCAGGTTCTGATAATCCGGAAGAAATTCCGGGAAGTATTCTGGTTTGCAGAAAGCATCCAGATAAATAAATACCGGGTTACCATCAACATTTCCCGGATCCTGAACACGAAGATGATTCGGATCCGTGAACATGGACATAACCTTCTTCTTAACCTCATCTGCCTCATCGGAAAGATAAATGCAGTTTCCAAGAGATTTACTCATTTTTGCCTTACCATCAATACCTGGCAGACGCAGGCACGCCTTGTTGGAAGGAAGTACGATTTCCGGCTCTGTAAGTGTCTCACCATATACTGTGTTAAACTTGTGTACGATCTCTTTGCACTGCTCCAGCATAGGAAGCTGATCCTCTCCAACCGGAACTGCTGTTGCACGGAAGGCTGTAATATCAGCTGCCTGGCTGATCGGATAGCAGAAGAATCCAACCGGAATGCTAGCTTCGAAATTACGCATCTGGATCTCAGATTTCACAGTAGGGTTACGCTGAACACGGGCCACTGTAACCAGATTCATATAATAGAAAGTAAGCTCTGTAAGCTCCGGAACCATGGACTGGATGAAAATTGTGGATTTGTCCGGATCAATCCCGCAAGCCAGATAATCAAGTGCTACCTGGATAATATTCTGACGAACCTTCTCCGGGTGCTCCGCGTTATCAGTAAGCGCCTGGGCATCCGCGATCATAATATAAATCTCGTCATAATTTCCGGAATTCTGAAGCTTTACACGCTCAGATAAAGAGCCCACATAATGTCCCACATGAAGACGTCCTGTAGGGCGGTCTCCTGTTAAAATTACTTTTTTCATAGTTTGCTACTCCTTATATTCACCGCCATGCCGGCCCTTTTGTAAAACCAACACAGTTGTATTTATTTATAATCAATTCAGCAAACACTCCCCATTTTTTACATGAATATACAAAACGCCCAAAGCACATAGACTAACTTTAGTTACTGTTCACTGGTAACATTCCGCGAGGTGTTTTTTGTGAGCGGAGTGAACAGTAACTAACTTTATTCATACCATTTGTGATGTTGCTTCAGTTATTAACTGCAAGGTAGGGAAATGCTTCTGTTTTTCAATTACAGACTTGCGCGAATTACTTTCGGTCTGCATCCGGCAGTCTCCAGTGCTTTCACGATCTGATTCTTATGATCTGTACCAAATGCCTCCAGAGTGATCTTCAGTTCTACAGCTGCATTACGGTTTGTGCTTACAAACTGATTATGATCCAGCTTGATAACATTTCCCTGATTCTCTGCAATAATAGAAGCCACACGTACCAGTTCACCAGGCTTATCCGGGATAAGAACAGACACTGTAAAGATTCTGTCTCGCTGGATCAGACCATGCTGTACTACAGAAGACATGGTAATCACATCCATATTTCCACCACTTAAAATGGACACAACCTTTTTATTCTTGAAATCAAGATGACGAAGCGCAGCCACTGTCAGAAGTCCTGAATTCTCAACGATCATCTTGTGATTCTCTACCATATCCAGGAATGCAACGATCAGCTCATCATCCTCAACCGTGATGATTTCATCCAGATTTTCCTGGATATATGGGAAAATATGAGAACCCGGAGTCTGAACTGCAGTACCATCTGCAATGGTGTTTACATGGGGCAGTGTAACAACCTCCCCTTTCTCAAGAGAAGCCTTCATGCAGGCTGCACCTGCCGGCTCTACACCGATTACTTTAATATGAGGATTAAGAAGCTTGGCAAGTGTGGATACACCTGTTGCAAGTCCACCTCCACCGATTGGCACCAGAATATAATCTACAAGAGGAAGCTCCTGAATGATCTCCATAGCAATGGTTCCCTGTCCGGTAGCAACTGCAGGATCGTCAAAAGGATGAATAAAGGTATAGCCCTTTTCTTCAGCAAGCTCCAGAGCATATGCACAGGCCTCATCATAAACATCACCATGAAGAATAACCTCTGCGCCATACCCTTTTGTACGCTCTACTTTAATAAGCGGTGTAGTGGTCGGCATTACGATCACGGCCTTCACACCGTATTTGTGTGCTGCATATGCCACACCCTGTGCATGGTTTCCAGCGGAAGCTGTGATCAGGCCTTTGCCCCTCTCCTCGTCGGAAAGAGTACTGATCTTATAATAAGCTCCACGCACCTTATATGCACCTGTTCTCTGCATGTTCTCTGGTTTGAAGAAGACCTTGTTTCCAGTGAGCTCAGAGAAATAACTGCTCTTCACCAGCTTGGTCTCCTGGGTTACCTGCTTAACTATTTCTGCCGCTTCTTCAAAACTCTCTAATGTAAGCATTTTTATTTTTCCTCCTGTAGTTTGTGGGGTTAGTTTTCATCCGGATGAATATCAAACAACGCATCCACAAAAGAATTTGCATCGAATTTCTGTAAATCGTCAATGCTCTCACCAACGCCAATATATTTCACCGGAATATCAAGCTCAGACTGGATTGCCACCGCAATACCACCCTTGGCTGTACCATCAAGCTTGGTAAGAATGATACCGGTTACATTTGCCACCTCTGCAAACTGTCTTGCCTGCACAAGTGCGTTCTGTCCTGTCGTTCCATCCAGAACCACCAGAGTTTCCAGATACGCTTCCGGATATTCCTTCTCCAGAATGCGGTAAATCTTGCGAAGCTCTTCCATAAGATTCTTCTTATTATGAAGTCTTCCTGCGGTATCACAGATCAGAACGTCTGCATTGCGGGCCTTGGCTGCTGCCACTGCATCATAGACAACTGATGCCGGGTCTGCTCCATCCTGACCGCCAATGATCTCCACTCCTGCCCGGTTCGCCCACTGGGTCAGCTGTTCCCCTGCTGCTGCACGGAAAGTATCCGCAGCACCAAGAATAACCTTTTTGCCCTGGTCCTTCAGCTTGCCGGCAAGTTTTCCAACGGAAGTTGTTTTTCCAACACCATTGACACCGATCACAAGAATAACGGATTTGCGGTTTTCAAACTCGTACTCTGTGCTGTCTACCGTCATCTGCTCCTTGATGGTATCAATAAGAAGCTGCTTGCACTCCTTGGGATCCCTGATATTTCGGATTTCCACCTGGTCTTTTAATTTGTCCAGAATGGCTGTGGTGGCATTGATTCCAATGTCACCCATGATCAGGATTTCTTCCAGTTCCTCATAAAAATCATCATCTATTGTTGAATAGCCGGTGAAAAGAGAATCAAATCCTGCCACGATGTTGTCTCTTGTTTTTGTCAGGCCACTGACAAGTCTTTTAAAAAAGCCTTTCTTTTCCTCTGCCATTTCCTCTCCTCCTTTTACTGCGTAAGCTGGTTTTCCACAAGATCAACGGAAACCAGCGTGGAGACGCCTTTCTCCTGCATGGTAATACCATAAAGTCTGTCTGCGGCATTCATAGTACCACGCCTGTGTGTTATTATAATGAATTGAGTGTTCTTCGTCAACTTCTGAAGATAGCCTGCGAAACGACCTACATTCGAATCGTCAAGTGCCGCCTCGATCTCATCAAGAAGACAGAATGGCGACGGCTTCAGATTCTGGATTGCAAACAAAAGTGCGATTGCAGTAAGTGCCTTCTCACCACCGGAAAGCTGCATCATATTCTGAAGCTTTTTGCCTGGCGGCTGGGAAATAATACGAATTCCTGCTTCCAGAATGTCCACGTCTTCCTCAAGCTCCAGAGTGCCCTTACCGCCTCCAAACAATTCCTTGAAAGCCTTGTCAAACTCTCTCTGGATATCCTGGAATTTCTCCGTAAACTGTTTACGCATTCCCTCATCCAGTTCCTGGATAATGTTCTCCAGCTGTGCCTCTGCGGTTTTCAGATCCTCATACTGTCCGGAAAGGAAAGCATGACGCTCTGAAATCTCCTTATATTCCTCAATTGCATTTACATTAACGTTACCAAGCTTACGGATTTCATCCTTCACCTGGGCAATTTCTTTCTTCATGGCTTTCAGATCGTTCAGCTCTTCTTTTTTGTACTGAAGGGCATTGTTCGGGGTGATCTCATACTCATTCCACATATAGGAAATCTGAGATTCCCTGTGCTCTTCCAGCTTCTCGATCTGACTTTTCAGACGGTAACACTCTTTGTCCAGAAGTGAAATCCTACCGGACAGCTGATCCCGCTTCTCAAAAAATGCCTTATGGCTGGCATTTTTTTCATCCTTCACACTCTGCCAGCTCTCCATCTGAGCCTTCGCCTTGGTTTCATCCTCTTCCAAAGTCCGGATTACTGCCTCCAGGTTCTCTACAGACTGGCGCTTTCTCTCATTCTCTTCGCCGCCAAGCTCCAGCGTTTCATGAATATCTGCTTCCTCCTGGCGAAGAGCTTCCATCTCATGGGTCAGACGGCCCAGAGTCTCTGCTGCGAAGCTTTCTTTCTGCTGGGCTGTACTTGCTTCCAGACGAAGAGCCTCCAGTTTCCTGGAAACCTCCTGCTCCTCAGCCCTCCAGGTCTCTAATTCTTCCTGTTTATTCTGGATAAAAGTCTCCAGTTCTTTCTCATCCTGCTCAGAAGCCTTCAATTCTTCGGCAATCTTGCTGTGATCAGCCTCTGCCTCCTCGATCTGACGGCGGATTTCCATCTGCTCTCTCTGAATCTCTCCGTAGCCAGCCTGGATTTCCTTTGTCTTGGCTTCTACCTGGTTAATGTTCATCTTCGCCGTGTTCTGGGCAACATACTGCTGACGCAGTTTTTCCTGCAGATCTGCAATGGTGTCACGCATAACATTGCGCTTGCTTCGATTATCATTAATAGCAGTCTGCATGTCATCCATGTCTTTTCGAAGAGCCTTCACACTGGATTCCAGTTCTTCGATCTCACGGCGGCGGCCAAGAAGGTTGCTGTTATTCTTAAAAGAACCACCTGACATAGAACCGCCCGGACTGAAGGATTCACCCTCCACAGTTACCATGCGAAGACTGTGCCGGTACTTTCGCGCAATGGCAATGGCATTGTCAATGTGATCCACCACAAGCACACGACCCAGAAGATAAGTAGCAAGTCCGGCATACTCCGGACCTGTAGTTACCAGTTCACTGGCAAGCCCGATCACTCCCGGCTCCTGCAGCGCATCCCTCTGGGTAAAACCACTTCTAGTATTGATACTGTTAAGTGGAAGGAACGTAGCACGGCCGAAACGGTTTTTCTTCAGAAATTCGATCATATGCTTGGCAGTCTGTTCATTGTCTGTGACAATGTTCTGAATACTTCCGCCAAGAGCCGTCTCAATGGCGATCTCATACTCCTTATTTACCTGGATCAGATCCGCTACAACACCCTTAATTCCCGGTACCCGGTCCTTCTGTTCCATTACACGGCGGATACTGTTTCCGTATCCGTCATAGCGCTCTGTAATATTTTTCAAAGATTCCAGCCTGGAAGCCTCACGGTGATATGCACTCTGGCCGATTTCCATCTGGCCGTTCTGTTTCTTTAATTCATCTGTAATTTTATGTACTTCATTATCCAGGCGCTGACACTCTGCATTCATGTCCTGGATAAGTGTGGTAATTCCCTGAAACTTCTCCTTTGCCCTCTCCAGCTCACTCTGCTGCTGGGCTTCCTCTGTTTTCAAATGAAGCTGTCTCTGACTGATTCCCGCTTTACGGATATCGATCTGCTCCATCATGGTATCGAAACGCTGGGCTTTTCCCTTGGTAGTGGCACGGGTATTGAGAAGCTCGATAATCTCGTTCTTGCCATTCTCCACTGCCTGGGAGCACTCTTCGATCTGTGCCTGAATATTGGAAATCCGGTCCTCTTCTGCCTCCTGGCGCTTCCTTGCTTCCAGAAGAGCTGCATGGAGCTGGGATTTCTCCGCCTCCTGACTCTCCAGAGACTCCTGGCGTTCCTTCAGGTCCGCCTCAATGGACTGCAGACGGCTCTTGTAATGCTCTTCACTCTGCACTCCGGACAAAATCTGTTCCCGAAGTACCTTGGTCTCGCCATCCAGCTGCTGCCTGCGGATTGCCTTATTCTGCGTCTCTTCACGCAGCTGATCCATCTGGGAATTCAACTGTTCCAGTTCCTCTTCAAGACGGTCATATTCCACTTTTGTCTGCTCGTAGGCCTTCTGATTCTCCTCCAGCTCCTCAGCGGCCCTGGTATTCTTGGTATCCAGCTCTTTTAATTCACGGCTGGTCTCCTCGTTTTCCAGAAGAAAACTGTTCACATCCAATTCCCGCAAAGTGTCTCTTTTGGCAAGATAAATTCTGGCTGTCTCGGACTGGCGCTCCAAAGGACTCAATTGTCTGGTAAGCTCACTTAAAATATCGGTAACACGCACCAGATTTCCCTGTTCGTCCTGCAGCTTCTTAATGGTAGTTGCCTTTCTTCGCTTAAACTTTACGATTCCGGCAGCTTCGTCAAAAAGCTCACGGCGCTCTTCCGGCTTACCGCTTAAGATCTTATCGATCTGTCCCTGCCCGATGATGGAATAGCCCTCTTTCCCAATACCGGTATCGTAAAACATCTCATTAATATCCTTCAGACGACAGGCACTTCCATTAATAAGATATTCACTTTCACCGGAACGGTAAAGTCTTCGGGTAACCGTAACCTCATTAAAATCAACCGGAAGCTTGTGATCGCTGTTATCCAGAGTAATGGCAACAGAAGCAAAGCTAAGGGGCTTTCTGGTCTCCGTGCCGGAAAAAATAACATCCTGCATGTTTCCGCCTCGAAGCTGCTTGGCGCTCTGTTCTCCAAGGACCCAGCGGACCGCATCACCTACGTTGCTTTTCCCACTGCCGTTGGGGCCAACGATTCCCGTAATTCCATTATGAAATTCGAAATTGATTTTCTGTGCAAAGGACTTAAACCCGTGCACTTCAATATTTTTTAAATACATGTATTCGAATCCTTGTTATTATTTTCTCATCTTCCGGATAGCCTGGTAAGCAGCTTCCTGCTCGGCAGCTTTCTTGGTATGTCCTACTCCGGTACCCATCACATGACCGCTGACAAGCACATCCACGGTAAAGCTTTTATTGTGATCCGGGCCTTCTTCTTTTATCAGATGGTACTCCACAAGATGGGTTCCCTTCTCCTGTACGATTTCCTGCAGGATGGTCTTGCTATCATAAAAGAGCTGTTTGTTCTCAAGATCGTTCAGAATGAATTTCAGAACAAACTCCTTTGCGCTAGCAAAACCACCGTCCAGATAGATAGCTCCAAGCAGAGCCTCTGTTGCATCGGAAACAATAGAGTCACGGTTTCTTCCACCAGTCATGTCCTCACCTTTTCCAAGGAGCAGATACTGCGGCAGTCCAAAATCTCTTGCACAATAAGCAAGACTGGGTTCGCAAACCAGGCTGGCTCTCTTCTTGGTCAATTCGCCCTCTGGAATCTGGGTGAACTTCTTATAGAGAAAATCACTGCTGATCAGCTCCAGAACTGCATCTCCAAGAAACTCCAGACGCTCGTTGCAGCCTGCCTTACCAAGCTTCTTCTCGTTTGCATAGGAACTATGTGTCAGTGCAAGGATCAGAAGGTTCCTGTTCCTGAACTCATAACCGATCCGGTTCTCCAATGCTTTTAACTTTTTTTCCATGATAAACTTCCTTCCCTCTGACTAGCTGGCAGACCCCCGGCAGGTCTTTGCCGAAGAGTCTGCTGCAATGCATGGATGATCATGCTTTTTCTGGTGTCTCTTCCACCATATGGGCAGCGATTTTCTCATTGATCTTCTGCTGTCTGAACTGAACACACTGAAAAATAGCGTGGCGGATTTCAACCGCCCTGGCACTGCCGTGTGTCTTCACAACCAGTCCCTTAAGACCCAGAAGAGGAGCTCCGCCGTACTCACTTGCATCAAATGCCTTCATGGTTTCTTTGACGGCCGGTTTCACCAGAAGAGCTCCAACCTTGCTGCGGGTGTCTTTCATAAGGCCGGTTTTAAGCATCTTCATAAAGGTACTTCCAAGTCCTTCATAAAGCTTCAGGATCACGTTCCCGACAAAAGCCTCGCAGACAATCACATCTGCATAACCAGCCGGAATATCCCTTGCTTCAATACTTCCAATAAAATTGATCCCCGGGCATTCCTTCAAAAGAGGGAACGTCTCTTTCACAAGGGCATTTCCCTTCTCCTCCTCTGCACCAATGTTTACAATGGCAACACGAGGGTTCTTGATTCCAACCACGTCTTCCATATAGATGGAACCCATCTTCGCAAACTGTACCAGATGCTCTGGTCTGGCATCTACGTTCGCACCGCAGTCAATAAGAAGTGACACACCATTCTGGGTGGGAATCAAGGGTGCCAGCGGCGGACGCTGTACTCCTTTGCTTCTTCCTACGATCACCTGACCACCTACTAAAATAGCGCCTGAGCTTCCAGAGGAAACAAATGCTTCTGCTTCCTGCTTCTTCACAAGATTCAGTCCTACCACAATGGAAGAATCTTTCTTCTTACGGATTGCCAGAACCGGAGGCTCTGCTGTCTCGATCACCTCTGTGGTATTCACGATCTGGATTCTTTCCTTGGGGTAATTCTGAAATTTACTCAGCTCTTTCTCAATTACATCCTGCCTGCCGGTAAGGATCACATCAATGTCTTCCCTCTCGGCAACAGCCTCTACAGCTGCTTTCACTGGTTCTGCCGGAGCGTTGTCTCCGCCCATGGCATCTACTACAACTCTAACTGTCTCTGCCATATTTTTCTCCTCTTCGGATATTCTTCAATACTGTAATCTGGTAATGTGAAAACATCCATTATAAACGGGATACGCAAAACACAGCCCTGTTCAACAGCTCCGCCATACCAGAGCATGTTTGAAAAAGGCTACAAGGTACACTATCCCGAATAATACTATTCTACTTTATCTGCCCCCTCTTAGTCAATAGGGAATCAAAGAAAGGTTTCGGACCCAAAGACTGTGGTTGACGAAGCTTCCAATCTCCGCTATACTCTCACTGGGAGCAGATAGGTGCCGGTGTGCCTCCTGGTCTTCAAAACCAGTGTGGGGCGCTAATCCCGTCCCGGATGGGTTCGATTCCCATATGTTCCCGCCAAAAACGTACCCAACTTTCCATTCTTACTCTTCTCATTGAGACCGGTCTGCCTGCTGCAAGTTTCGTTTTAACACTCTTCCTCCATTTTCCATAACTGTAATCCGCTCTCTGTCAAACCTCTCCAGCAGTATGATCGCACATTTACGGGATATTCCCAGACGGTCACGAAATTCTCCAGTCTGGATCATACCCTTTTCTTCATATAACAGATACGCCATATCCAGAGCTTTCTGCCGCATTTCCCAGTGCATATAATGCTTCTCGTCAAACCGTACAAGAACACCGTCCCGCACCATGGCAAAGAACACTTCTGAAAAATCCCGCTCACCGGAAAATACTTTCTTCACTTCATCTGTCAGCGGAGGCATAAAGCCCGATTTCAGATATAATTCCTGCAGCTGCAAAAAGACAGAATTCCCACATATTTCTTCTGTTATTTTTCCTGAAGCATGTGCTTTTTTTCTTTCCTTTCCGGTACATGCACAATGAACAACAGCATCTGCATTCTGTCTTTTTTTCCTTTTTACCCCATTGGGATTCAGCACAACTCCACCGCCGATGGTTTCTACTGGCGAATAAAATCTTATAACAAAATGATCCCCTGCTTTCATTGCCGTCATCTGCTCCATCCGAAGCTGGACTACGGCCTCTTCACCGGGCTTCAGCACTACTCTGTCAAACAGAATTATTTTACACACCAGTTCTGCTGCCCCATGATAAAGATGAACACGGGTACCGCTTTTTAAAGTACGCTGTCCTGACTTCAACAGCTGCAGCCGTACATCTGCTATCATGGTACCTTCCATACTTCCTGCTGCTGCCAGAATTTCTCCCCGGGAGATCTGCTCTTTTCCAATCCCCGGAAGGTTCACTGCCACCCGCTGTCCCGGAACAGCTTCGGATACTTCCTGACCATGCACCTGAATCCCTCGAATTTTTACCCTTTCAGTTCTGGGATAAAGCATGGCGTCATAATTCAAGCCTAAACTGCCATCAAGCAGCGTCCCGGTCACTACAGTTCCAAAACCCTTTAGAGAAAACACACGATCTATGGGCAGGCGAAACGCAGATGCTTTTGTCCCCATTCTGCCTGTGCAGCTGTCACCTTCTTTTTGGGAAGGCTTCTGATTTCCCGTGTTTTTTCCGGCTGTGCACAGTTTCCACAACACCCTGCGCAGTTCCTCAATCCCACGCCCATCCACAGCACTGGTCACTACCACATCCGCATTTTCCAGAAACGTTCCCTCTGCAAATTCCCTGATTTCCTGGTCAAGTCCCTTTTTCCATTCCAGGTCACCTTTGGTGAGCACAAGCACACCCTTTTGAATACCAAGCAGGGAAAGTATTGCCAGATGTTCCCTGGTCTGAGGCATAACTCCCTCATCTACTGCGATCACTACCATGGCAATATCAATTCCGCCAGCTCCAGCCAGCATATTCTTTATAAACCTTTCATGGCCTGGCACGTCAATAATCCCAGCTTCCCTGCCATCCGGAAATTTCAGAAACGCAAAACCATTTTCAATTGTAATCCCCCGCCTTTTTTCCTCTGCCAGGCGATCCGTATCCGTGCCTGTCAGCGCCTTGACCAGCCAGGTTTTACCATGATCAATATGTCCGGCAGTACCTATGATCCTGTGCCTTTTTTCTTCCATATCTTTTTCACGCCCCATTTTGTTCGAACACTCCCACTATTTCATTTCCAAATAAACAGCGCGAAGAAGCCACTTCTCCGCGCCATGTTTATGTTTATAACAATATTGTCTTTTTTCTGTTGTTTAGAAATATAATTCAGCTATTTAATAACATTATTCTACAGTAACAGATTTCGCCAGGTTTCTCGGCTTGTCCACATCCAGGCCCTTCGCTACGCTGACATAATATCCCATCAACTGCAGCGGAACAATTGCAAGGCTGGTTGTGAAATACTTCTCCGTCTTGGGAACATATACGGAGAAATCAGCGGTATCCTCAATACTGTAATTGCCATAGCTGGTCAGTCCCATCAGATAAGCACCACGGCTCTTTACCTCAACCATATTGCTCAGTGTCTTCTCAAAAAGATCCTTCTGGGTCATCACACCGATCACCAGAGTACCATCCTCTACAAGGCTGATTGTTCCGTGCTTCAGCTCCCCTGCTGCGTAAGCCTCAGAATGAATGTAACTGATCTCCTTCATCTTCAGGCTTCCTTCCATGCTGATAGCATAGTCAATTCCGCGTCCGATGAAGAAAATATCATGGGCATTTGCATACTTGCTTGCAAACCACTGGATACGCTCTTTATCATCCAGAACACGGCTGATCTTGTCCGGCAGGGTCTCCATCTCAGCAAGCAGACGGGTCACTTTTCCCTCCTCAAGCTTTCCCTGGACAAAAGCACTCTGGATAGCCAGCAGATACATGGCGATCAGCTGGGTGCTGTAAGCCTTGGTGGTGGCAACAGAAATCTCAGGTCCTGCATAAGTATATAACGTATAATCGCTCTCTCTTGCAATGCTGGAGCCTACAACATTGACTACACTAAGTACCGGAACATTTCTATCCTTGGCAAGACGAAGGGCAGCCAGGCTGTCTGCAGTCTCTCCAGACTGGGAAATAATAACCACCATGGAATCCTCCACAAGGATCGGATCACGGTAACGGAACTCAGAAGCCACATCCACCTCAACCGGGATCTTCGCCATGGATTCGATCACATATTTGCCAACCATACCAACATGGTAAGCAGAACCGCAGGCGATGATATAGATTCTCTTAAGAGAAGCCAGCTTCTCATCTGTAAGCCCTGTCTCAGAAAAATCAATGTGTCCCTCTTTTACATAAGCGCCAATGGTGTCCTGAACAGCCTTCGGCTGCTCATGGATCTCTTTCAGCATAAAGTGCTCATAGCCGCCCTTCTCAGCAGCAGCTGCATCCCACTGGATCTCCACAACGTCTTTCTCAATCTCTTCACGGTCGATATTGTAGAAATGGATCTCATCACGGGAAAGCTCCGCAATTTCAAGATTGCCGATATAATAAACTCTTCTGGTCTGATCCAAGATCGCAGGAACATCAGAAGCGATAAGGCTTCCGTTCTCGCTCTTTCCAATGATCAGCGGACTGTCCTTGCGGGCTGCAAACAGTTTGCCCGGATAGTCCTTGAAAATAACACCAAATGCATAAGAACCGCGGATACGGAGCATTGCTCTGGAGATTGCTTCCAACGGGGTTCCGGTTTTCTTATAGTAGTAATCTACCAGCTTCACAGCCACTTCTGTATCTGTCTGTGAATAGAACGTATAACCGGAACGAAGAAGCTTCGCCTTCAGCTCCTGATAATTCTCGATAATTCCATTATGAACAAGTACTACGGACTTATCATCTGTACAATGAGGATGGGCATTTGTCTCAGAAGGCTCTCCATGAGTCGCCCAGCGGGTATGACCGATACCGCAGGTACCCGGTACGGCTGAACCGCCGTCTGTCTTCTCGATCAAAGTTTTCAAACGCCCTTTCGCCTTTACGATTGCGATCTTATCAGTTGCCTCGTTTCGAACTGCGATACCTGCTGAATCATAGCCTCTGTATTCCAGCTTGGAAAGGCCTGTCAGCAAAATCGGTGCCGCCTGTTCATCTCCTACATAACCAACAATTCCACACATAAAATTTCCTCCTCAGTCTCAGTCTTAATCATTCTCCTCGTTTTTCTCCTGGCCAGCTGTCTTCTGCCATGCCTCAACCCCTTCTGTATTTTCCTTCTGGAAAAGGATTTTGAAGGTAAGCATCAAAAGCTTCAGATCCAGCTTCAGAGAATAGGTCTCAATATAGGTGAGATCCAGTTTCAGCTTATCATAAGGTGTCGTGTTGTATTTACCATAAACCTGGGCATAACCGGTAAGTCCGGCCTTCACTTTCAGGCGGTAATCAAATTCAGGGATCCTCTCGCTATACAGTGCAGCAATTTCCGGCCGCTCCGGTCTTGGGCCTACCAGAGACATATCACCTTTCAGGATATTAAAAATCTGTGGCAGCTCATCGAAATGGATCCGGCGGATAAGCTTCCCGACCGGTGTGATCCTGTCATCCTCTTTCTTCGCCAGCTGGGCACCCTTCACTTCAGAGTCCATTTTCATGCTTCTGAATTTCAGGATCATAAAGATCTGCTTATCCTTCGTAAGACGCGGCTGCTTATAAAAAACAGGACCGCCATCATAAAGCTTAATAGCAAGTGCGATCAGAATCATAAACGGAGATGCGATCACCAGCCCTGCCAGGGAAAATATAATATCCACAATTCTTTTGAAAAACAGCTGCTCTGCTGTCAGACGCAGGTTTCTGGAAAGAAGAAGCGTGGTATCAAATAAATGAATATCGTCTGCATTCCGGAGCATAATATCAGAAAGCTTCGGAATAGAATAACAGCGGATATCCTTCTCAAAGCAGTATTTCAGGAGAAGATTTCGTTCGTGGGACGGGATATCCCCGATCACAACTGCTTTATATCCGTTGATCTTCTCCTTGATCACGTCAAGGCCAAGGGAAAGGGATGCCATCTCTTTAATGGCATATTTATCCTCTCTGGTCTCAAACTTATTCCTTAAATCTCCCGGATTACGTCCGCCATAAATCATCAGCATCTGTCTGGGCGGATACAGTCTGGTGTACACATAACGCATACCAACCACCCATATGACAACGATCACCAGGTCAATCCCCATCATAGCCAGCATAGGTGTCAGATGCTCTCCCAGACGCCAGCGGCCGATCAGGCACAACTGTAAATAGGTAATAAAATTCACGCAGCACACAGACAGGATCTGGGAATAGATTACTTCAAATACCCGCAGATAACCCACCTTAAAACCACCGTAAATTTTATAAAAGAAGTATATCATCAGCACATACAGGCCAATGACTACCTGATTGCCTCTGTCAAAGCGTCTGCCGATGACCTCCTTGTGGGCATAAAATTTATACCAGATATAGGCGAAAAGCAATGTTTCAATAGCTATGATCACCGCAGACGCCAAAAACATGATCAGTCTCTTATATCGTTCGCGATTTTCCATTTTTTCCTCCAGTAAATTTCCTCTGAAATCTATACGTTGTATAAGTATAGCACAAAAAATCCCAGAGGAAAACGATTTTTTTCGTCACCTTATTTTGCCCAAAAATGACAGAGCAGGTTGATATCCAGACCAAACCGTGATAAAATCAGTACATATTGTGGTAAAGCAATATAGTATTTATACAATATGATATTTTATAATGTGAAGTAAATAACAGATTCTGAGTTTTGTCAATATGTAATTTTCAGAGTGATGGTTTACAGGTACTGTTCACTGGTAATGTTCTGCAAGATATTTTGGGGAGCATTACCAGTGAACAGCTGCGAAGTATACCTCGGTCTGCAGAAAGGAATCAATGCGTCATAATCAAATTTCCAGACAGAATAAAAATAAAAAAATAAAATATCTCGCCATAGGACTTGCCGCCGGCGTTCTTGGCATAGGCTCAGCTGCAGGTGTTCTCACTTCTGCCAACAGCCATGCTGTGACCCGGAGCGCATCCTCTTCCACACAGGATACTGACCAGATTACTTATAAAGGTGTTACCTATGTTCCGAAAGGGAATCTTGAGACTTACCTTTTCGCCGGAATTGATTCTCCGGATAAGGTAACCGAGATCAAGGAATACGACGGCACCGGTCAGTGTGATGTGCTGCTTGTGCTTGTCCGCGACAGAAGCACAGACACCTGCAAGTTTCTCACCATCGACCGGAACACCATGACTCCGGTGAAGAGCCTTGCAGATGACGGCTCTTACATAGATACCACAGAATGCCAGATTTCCCTGGCACACGCCATGAGCCTGGATCATGAGACCCGTGCAGAGAATACTGTGGATGCAGTTTCCACGCTCCTTGGCGGTCACAAGATTGACGGCTTTGCAATGGTAAACATGAGCGCCATTGAAGTGGTAAATGATATGGTTGGCGGTGTCACCGTCACCATCGAGGATGATTTCCCGGACAGTGACACACTGATCAAGGGACAGACCGTAACTCTGCACGGTAAGGACGCTGAGCGCTTCATCCGTGAGCGCAAGACCGTTGCCGACGGACTGAACGAGAACCGGATGAGCCGTCAGGCCCAGTACGAGGAAGCTTTCAAGCCTGTTTTCCAGGCGAAATGCAGTGAAGATAAGACGTTCCCGCTGGATCTTTATCATGCACTTGAGGACTACATGACTACCAACATCAGTGCCAAGAAGTTTTCCCGTCTTGCCCTTCTTCTTTCCGATGAGAAAGAGGAGGAGAAAGTATCCATAGAAGGAACTGCCGACTTCGACGAGGATGGCTGGCAGACTTTCACTCCTGATCCGAACAGCCTTCAGGAAGCGATCCTTTCGCTTTTTTATAAGGAAAAGAAATAATTTTCCTGTTAGAAAATAAATCGTAGAAGAGAAGATTCTAAACAGCTACAATAAACAAAATTAAGGAGACCCGACATGAACGAAGAACTCACAAACGACGAGGTGGAAATCGACCTTGTGGATCTAGGCAACGTCTTGTTAGACAAATGGCGTTATCTGCTGATCAGTCTTATTGCAGGCGCTGTACTTCTGGGTGCGTATTCCCTTTTCTTTATCGCACCTACCTATGAATCCACAGCCAAGCTTTACGTAGTATCTGCCTCAGACGATTCTGTAGTCAATTTAAGTGACCTGAATCTTGGTACTTCCCTGACTGCAGACTATGAACAGCTGATGCTCAGCTATCCGGTACTAAACCGTGTTATTGACCGTCTGAATCTGGATTCTACATCCGATGAACTGGCTAAAGCTTTTTCACTGAACAACCCAAGCGATACCCGTATTCTGGAGATCACCGCTACTTCTACCGATCCGCAGATGGCTATGGATCTGGCTGAAACTATGGCTGAGGAAGCCATTGATTATCTCCCGGATACCATGAGCACACTTGCTCCGAATCTGGCACAGCCTGCCAAACTTCCTGAGAGTAAAGTGGCTCCAAGCTATACCAAGTTCACCATAATCGGTGCCCTGCTTGGACTTCTCATCTGTGCAGCATTCTTTATTGTAAAATATCTGATGGATGACACCATTCATACTGCAGATGATATGGAAAAATATTTTGGGCTGGTACCTCTTACCACTATCCCTGACAGCGATCAGGTAATCGATCTGGATGAGGAGCAGCACCGCAGACGCGGCAGAAAGAGAGGTCGTACGAAATAATGAACCAGCTTAATGTAAACCTTCCGGAGCTGCCCTATGCAGTTTCCGAAGCGATGAACCGACTTCGTATTAATATTAAATTCTGCGGTAAAAATACCCGCAAGATCCTTTTGACCAGCTGCCAGCCTAATGAAGGTAAGAGTACCATTTCCTCCTACCTGTGGAAAATGCTTGCAGAAGCAGGATTTCCTACTGTTCTGGTAGACGTTGACCTTCGTAAATCCGTTATGAAAACACGTTTTCAGATGGACTACGACGATGACACTACTATGGGACTGAACCACTATCTTTCCGGTATGGCAGAATATGAGGACGTTATATACAGTACCAATATTCCAAACGGCTATATGGTTCCGTGTACACAGCTCCTTGAGAATCCTTCCGCTCTTCTGGAAGATGTTCGTTTCAAAGAGCTTCTGAATACCCTTTCAGAGAATTATCGTTTTGTTATTATAGATTCCCCGCCGCTTGGCAGTGTATCAGATGGAGCGCTTATCGCTTCTCTGTGCGACGGCGCAGTTCTGGTTGTACGTGCTGGTACCACACCGCGTACTCTGATCAAGCAGTCTCTTTATGAGATCCAGCAGTCTGGCTGCAAGCTCCTCGGTACAGTTCTGAACCGTGCCGATGTAAAGGGACGTGCTTATGGCAAGTATGGCTATGGAAAATACGGTTATGGTTATGGATACGGCTATGGTTATGAGCCTAAGGATAAAAAAAACAGCTCTGACTCCGCTGCTGCAGATAAGAATTCTACCGGAAAATAACCGTTTGTACTATTTTTACCGGCTGTGAACTTTATTCACAGTAATCCAACTTCCGGATAAACGGGTCTGCGTGGGGAGACCGTTTATTAAATACATTAAATTAAGAAATAGAGGGTGTTACCAATGAAATCATTCAAAAAAGTAGCTGTGACTATCCTGGCTGCAGTAATGATGCTTCTCATCAGCACTACTGTTTTTGCAGCAGATTCACCTGTAAAAACATCTTTCAATGCTTCTCTTACCAAGAAAACTGTAACTTACACTGGTAAGAAACAGCAGCCAAAGGTTGTAGTTAAGAATGAAGCTGGAAAAACAATCAAAGCTAAATACTACACAGTAAAAGTTAAAACATGTAAGAATGCCGGAACATACAAAGTTACCATCATCGGTAAAGGAAAATATGCCGGATATACACAGACTCTTACTTACAAGATCAAAGCTAAAACTCAGAAGGTAACCTTAAAGTCTGCTGATAAATATACTGTAAAGGCTTCTGCAGTTAAGAAGAGCAGCAAGACTCTTAAGAAAGCTATCAAAGTAACTAAGAAAACTGGTAAAGTTTCTTACACAACAAACAACTCCAAGATCAAAGTTAACAAAAACGGTAAGATCGTAGTTGCTAAGGGAACCAAGAAAGGTACCTATCAGGTAAAAGTTACTGTTAAAGCTAAAAACTACAAGACAGTAAACAAATACATCACCGTTACAGTTAAATAATCCTGGTGTATAATAAAAAACAGCTCTCTGACCACGCAGGGAGCTGTTTTTATTTTGTTACTGATTTTCGCCTCACATATTATCCTCAGCTTAGGCGGCTGACCTTCTGACGATACTCATCCAGGTCGCCTTCATCAATATAACCGATACTTAACAAATATAAATTAAGCGCTTTTGTAAAATCCACCGTAGCTTCGGCGCCGTTTAAAGCAAAATCCAGATCTATAATCTTCTTCTCCTCTTCCTCCGTGCAGTCTACAATCTGAAATTGAACAGAGCATTGCTCTATGTCATAATTCATCGCAAGCAATATTTCCTTATCACCCTTGCAAACAGACAATTCAATTTCACGTTCCACCACCTGTTTCAAATCCAGTCCATAATTCAATATACCGCTATTTTTTACATATTTGATATCATCGGCCTGTAAAATCAGCTGAAGTACGTCCTGTATTGTTTCCTTCATTTTCTCTCACATCTTTCCTTTATTTTCGCAGCTGTTTGCTGCTTCAAATTTCTATGCTCATAATAGCACGGAAACAGGAGCTTCACAAGTTTTATCTGTCTGTTTTTATCTAAAAATTTCGAGATTTTTTACTCTGTATCTGTCACATTCCAGATTTACTGTGCAGGTACTGCATAATTTCTTCATTGCTCCGTCCGCTCTGTGCTATAGCATCCAATAGTTTTTTCTGACGCAGCATTAGAGATCTTCATACTGTCACTGTTCCAAACAGCATCAAATAAAGCATTTCGATTCCACTTTTTCGCACTATTATCAAACCATCTGATAACAGTTGTCTCAAAAATTTCCTTAATTTCCGCATTTGGAATCATAAGTGCAACCATACCTTTCGGTATTTCACTTTTATAATCGTCCGCACGAGCCTTTGTCAAATATCCTGTCAAATACAGCATACTCCAAAGATTATCTTCAGATGAATACAGAATATCATACGTCAGATTCTCATCCACACACTGGACAATACAGCCACCAGCCAACAAAGTCTCAAATTTCTTAGTAATATTGCTGCCAGCATAGTCGATAAAAGAGCGAATGATCGCATTGTCACTGGTATTTTTCCAATAGCTGATAGGGGTTGCCTTTGGATCACGCTGCAATTCCAGTAGATAAACTGTCGGAAAAGATACTTCTGCAAAATAGCAACATCTCTGCTATTTTGCACTACCTATAAATACTTTTTCAGCCTAAATTCTGTCTGCTCCCCTTTTTTCTCACTGATAAGCTCAAAAAGATTATCACTTGTTGTAAATAAATTCTTTGGATTTCTTCCAATAATTAAATATTGATTCTTGTCATCCGTTGAAATATATTTTCTTGTATCATCATCCAATAAAATATCAGCATTATCGATTACAATCAATTTACCACTTTCACTAGAAACGAGCTTTTTAATATCTTTCTGATAATCCTGGTAATTTATACACACAATATCCGGGTTCACCGCCATGCATTCTTTCATAAATGAAAAAGAAGCTGTTTTACCAGTTCCTGAAGAACCAGTCAGAATCGTAATATTATTCGTAAAATCGAAATTAACTATATATGAGGTATGAACTGTTGAAAAATGGTTCATGACAATTGGTTTACTTTTCATTATTCCACCATTCCTTTAATTCTTCATAATCAGAGATTACTCTTTTTCCTTTTTTATCAGAAACTCTAACTTCTTTCATATCAAACGGTATTACGGCATAATCACTATAAACAGCCCCATTCTCCAATCCATACAAAACTTCCAATGCATTATCTCCACATTCCTTCATACAAAATACTTTGTTCGGAAAATACTGCACATTCAATATGGTTTTACAGCCGGTTGACAGGCAATCTATATCTAATACAACACCATTAAATTTTGATTCTATCTTATATTTATCGACTAACCTAGAATCATCTATTTTCTCGATAATAGCACTTGCCATACTGTCTAACCTGGAAGCTGTATTCTGATTAAAAAAAACATCATTCAGTTCTATATAATCCATATCACCAGGGATATCATTTTTATTTTTAAATATAGTAATCACGCCAATACCTCCAGTCCGATATTTTCGAATTCTCTATGCAATGATGTTTCCAAATAGATATACCTCATTTTTTCATTCAATGAAAGCTTTGTCTGATCCAAACCGCAAATGTCATCTTCTTGCCTATCTGCCCATTCACAACAATTCTGTCTCCAACATTCTCCCAAATTACCCTTTGAAACCTCAAATCCCGTATTTCTTGTTAGATCAAATAGAAGTTTTGCGGCCAGCTGTTCAATATTGTGATTGCTTAAATTACGATCATAATCAAGAATTTCCTGTATTTCTTTATAATTCAGGTCACCTGAATCAATAATCTGAACCAGTTTTTCTCTTGCAATAATTGCATTTGCACGTTTTTTTCTAAACTCATCTTCAGATGCATAAATCCATTCAATCAGTTTATTAAATTCCAGCAAAGTATATTCAAAACAAATAAGATTCAATAAAAACACATTATCCCTTTTTTCAGTGGCTTCTTTCAAAATTTTTTGTTCCATATAAACCTGTACATTATCAAAAGAGTTATCCAATGCAATAATATATCTGTTCTCTTTATCATTTAATCCTTTAACTGCCTTTACTAATTCTCGATTGTTCATTTTTCCTTCCACAATTACGTTCGGACATAACTCTTGCATAAATACTGTCCAAAATATGTAGCTCGCTTTTCCTATGCGATCTTCTATCCATAAATATGTCTTTACCGACATTTAGCCACCTACTTTCAATATAAACTTCTAATATTTCTATTAGTTTTCGTTATATCTTTCCTACTGTTCCCTTTAATCAATATCATATATTTTATCTCTATACTTTCATTTAAAGCTTTGCGTAATCCCCATTCTTCTTACATAATCAATCCATGCATAGATATCTTCTAAATCATACAAAAGCTGATTATTTTCATCTTTGGTCTTCTTCAATGCAATTGTCATAATTGCATACTCATTTTCCAAAGATGTATCAAACACGCCCTGATCATCTGTATTAATCGATACTTGCAATGCCATATTGGTATCTATCTTTTTCAGTTTACGTCCATTAAAACGGATAATAGGATGTTCATTATATTTCTTAATTGGTCCTATCAAGTAATTAGAAGAAGGATTTGTCTCAATTCCGATTCCCTTTTGTACCAATTCCTTAATCATTGCATCTTGAATATTTTTAACTAAATCAGCATAACCACATGGAACTTTGAATACTACTTCTTTGTCACCATTTTTTCTGATTTTCGTATCATAATGATAATGCATATAAAGTTCACGATACTTGCTGTTTTTTCTCAAGGTATCAGATACTGCACTATTAAATTCATACCTTTGCAACTTCCTAACCGGCTCCAATTCCAATCTTCTGGAAAACTCTTTTTCATCCAAACAATAATTATCTGGACAATCGCCTCGTAGCTTCCAACAATTATAATATTCCAGATATGTCACCGATCCATACTCTAATTCTTTTCGATAGTAAATTTCGTTAAATAATTCATTGAATTTATGCTCAAGAACAAACTTTAATGCATCATCTACCAAACAGCCATATTGACATTGCTTCACCAGTATCCAGGCCAGATTATCTAAAAGATCCTGTCCTGGCATAACCAAAACATCCCCTTTATATTTATAATAGTTTTCTGTATTAATTCCCAATGCCAGAGCATGTCCCAGCCTGCACCCACTATATATTCCACAAAAAAGCATAACTTCGTCTATTGCTCGAAGCCCATCCACTATATCAAAAAAATCTTCACCCACATGATATGTGGCCATTAAATTATGTGAACTTCCATCTTCCTCTTTATAAGAATAATCCAACAGGTATCTGTAATACTGCGCAAAAACCTCTGGCCTACAACCAATTTCATTCGCACAGGCATCTATGCCTCTGATATACCTGTTCACTTCCCCCTCTTTTTCAAGCAAAGCCACTATTGCGTTAGTATATTTCTCCATTCTTTTACGTAACCGACTGTTTCGTGGTTCTCCCTCATTAATATCTACATCTTTTTGCTTTGGAAAATGCAGTACAAAAAATAGTTTTTCTTTAATATTCTCATCTTTTATACACTCAATTTTATTATTTATCTTTCTGGCTAGCTTATCTGATCGGATATCTGGACAAATTCCTGCTTCCAGCGAACATATATTTTGTTTTTCAAACGATGCGTTTACCGCCAAACGTACCAGTTCATTCTCATAAGCCCTTTTTCCCTCAATAAAATATTCCTTTCGCAACTGATATTGATCAAAATTACTAAAGCCCACCATTTTATTAACCTGTATCATTTCGCTTCGAAAAAATGTTCGCAACACCAAATAACGATAAAATATATTCTTATCAAAATCAGAAAAGCCTGTATTTCCACTCTTTAAACAATTTTGATAACTTTCGTAAAGAAGCCATCGTTCTCCCGCCAAAAGGCGGCATGAATTGTTATTACAATCATAATTTGATTTCAAAAGAGCATAGTCCAACATGTCCCCATGTTCATTAACTGCTCCATATATACTGCCAGTCAGACAAATTAAATCCTGTATTTCCGATAATTTTTCCCACAGAAAAACCATCTTCTTTTCAATTGCTACAATTATTTTTTTCATCTGCTCTATCAGAAATTGATTTTCACATATCACAGAAAATAAATAACCTCTGTATAATGCAGCCTCCTGACACATTTCATAAAAAGATTTCTTTTCTGCTTCATTCACATAATCATGCTGAAGAATTATATCAAATCTCTTAAATTCTTTTCCGCGATTCTCAATATGATTCATCAGGCAAATCCAATTTAATTCAAAGATCTTAGTTGAACCATTCAAATGAAAATGATTTTCAGCTATTTCTCTTTTTAATATGTTATTTAATCTGACATCATCACTACTTATAATTGGCTGCCATGCAAAAAATTTGGTTTGATTTCCCTTACGAAGATTCTCTCCTGCAAGAAAAGCACAAGTAAAAAACTCCTGACCCAGCTGAAACGAAATTTCTCTCCAGCGAAGCATTTCATTCAAGCGACACTGTATTTCCCCGGATTGCAAAGTTAACATTTTAGATGAAATATTATAAATAAACGAAAAAATATTCAAATTCTTTTCGGAACATTCCTGCATTTCCTCACATAATAAAAGATAATTGTTTATTCTTTCATCCTCAGAACAATACGGAAATATTCTCCTGGCATATTCCAAGTACATAGATTTGTCCACATGATCATATGTATTTTGTCTTCCATTTAATATATGAATCAGATTAATATGGTCATATGGAATCTCCCTAAAAAGAATTTCCAAATTTTTCCGTTCAATATCCATCTCTATTCACCCTTACTAGAAACACTTTGATTTACGATTCTCGCAAATTTCTTATATGTTTCATACTGTTTTACTGATATCTCACTTTTAGGATTTTGCATATATAAATCAACAACTTCGGAATATAACTGAATTAACAAATTATTTTCAAATCCAACCGGAAATGTATTATTTTTATAACTATAATCCTCAATGTAGTCTGCGATATCCTCTAACTTTTTCTTTACCCATTCCGTTGTTTTATTTCTCAATGATGTCGGAATTGAATTTATCTTCCCCTCATGGGCTGTTCGTGCAACATTAGTCACTTTTAAAGAAAAGTTCTGCTTTAATTTCTGTCCATCAATTTTTTCTATAAAATCATTCCTGCTATTGTCATCATTTTGTGAAATAAAGCTTTCCCTTTGACTTTCATACATTTCTGCATATAGCTCACAAATATCAACCTTCTCTCCTATTAGCTTGCCTTCTTCGGCAGACTCTTCTATCGGTATCCATAATGTTGTCATATCTACCACTTCCAATTTCTCGTCCAACAAAAAGGATTGTACATTTTTAAAAAATTTTTTGTATAATTGATATGTACGCAATTCCCCTTGAGAATCCTTATCATCGCGCTTCTTTTGGCAATACTCCAAAAGTCGCATAGATAAATCAGGATTCAGTGCAATTTTTCGTGCCACATTTATTATTTTTTCATTCTCTGCTATTATTTTTTTTAAAATATTTTCCACATCTTTTTGGCTAAATCCTAATAACTGTAAACATGCATTTTCAACGGTTTTTTCCATATTACATAAAGCGCCAAAAAAATTCTCAACACTTGGCGACACCCATACTGAATAGACCAAACGATTCTCATAAATAAAAGGAACATCCAGCACATATGTTTTTCCATCAGCAGCATAATTAATACTAGATACTAAAGTCGCCATTAAAATCCATCCAGATGCTAATCTCCATTTATTATCTTCATTTATAACTGTTCCTTTTACATAAAGTCGATTATATTTATTAACGCTAAATACGTCTATTAACTCATCTTCTAATGAAAATTTGGGCAATGGCATTTTATTACAAATTACTTCCCAACATTTTTTTATATCTATAATAAATCTTCCTCTCGATACATATCCTGCATTATTCATTATTGAAGCTGGCATTGCTACATTTATTTTACTTCCCAAAATAAAACTTCCTGTTAATTCATCTGGAAATGAACCAATTTTTTTCTTTTCTAAAAAGCTTTGGTTTAATATGATAGTATAATATATTCTTAAATAATATAACAACCGTTGATCTTCTTTTTTTGTCAAATAAGCAGCAACATTATTTAGCCCATCTATAACCGCTCCCAAACTTGTCTCTGGATAATCATATTGAAAGCCTGTAGCTGTAGCGCCCCTGAAACTATTCAATAATAAGTTATCCAGGTAAACTTTCATATTATGGTTTTTAGTATTATTATCACTGTCCAATACTTCTTTTAAACCATTAAAACGTGTTTCTACAATTTTGGCTTTTAACATTTCATTTATAAAATACTCTTTAAAATCTCGTATATTTTGTAAATATCCTTCAGCTAAACTCCATGGGGTTTTCATTCCACACAAAAGTATAATGAAATTAACAAATTCTCTCATATTTTCAGGAACAAAATAACTATAATTATTTTCTATAGCTTCACAAAAAATCATTCCTGTTTTCTCACGAATCATTTTCAATATAGTTTTTTCTGCATTAAAGTTATTCAAATTTCTATTTTCAGCTTCTTCGTCAATTTCCAGGCAAAAATCCATAGCATTAAGATTCGGTAAAGATATTCTTCTTGCAACTGGAATCAACTTTGTTAAATACCTCTGAGACATGTCCGAAATTTCAGAAGCTATCGTCTCTGAATTTAAATGTCCGGCTATAACATTTTTGAAATCTTTCCTGTTCTTCTCCTCAATTCCCAGCTTTAACTGATCTATTTTAATTGCCATAAAAATTATCACATTGGGAAGAATTAAATATTTACGGATCTGTTCTGCCATTTCATATGCATGCTCATTACATAAATCCAAATCATCAATAGCTATCAGAAGCTTTTCGCATTTCTGTCCCTGCCTGCACTTTACTTTCGAAATCATCTCCAGATAAGCATTAATGAGCTCACCAAGGGTTTTCTTTAGCTGAGTACTCTCTCCCAATTTTTGAAGTTTTGCAATATTTCCAGCCTCATCATATTCATCATCCACCATTTTCTCTTTATTTTTTATAATAGATAAGTTTTTGTATACTTTCGCCATTAATTTATATAACCGCTCTCGATCATATTTATCAAAACTCTGATTATCTTCCTGATAAGCATCGTTAAAACTCTGAAAAATGTGTGCTAAGACAATATCTACAATATTATGCACTCCATCAAATGCAGAGGGATCAATAATTACCTTGGAATCCCAATTATTGTTTCGTACTGGGTTTGAAAAATCAAATTCATCGTCATTTTTTCCCACTTGTCGCAAAGCATTTATAAATGATAACATTGCGCTACTTTTTCCACTGCCACGTTCACCACAAAATGCAATAACATTATTTGGATTTTCCACAAACAAATCATCTTGGACCTGCAAACAAGCGGTCTGACTATCCCATATATGATTCAAATACTCCACTGCCATCTCATATTCATGAAAAAAGAAATTTTCTTTTTCTATTTTTTTCTCCACATGGATACCGAAATTCTGACCTTTTATAATCTTTATTTTTCTCATTTGTATAATCCCCCATTCACATTATCTCATTTCCCGAAACTTTACTTACTTCCAATGCACCTTTTGTCGAACCCTCTGAGCATAATTTTTCATCCTCTCCTTATCGTCCTCTTTGTATGTAAACAGAGTAGCATAAATCAAATTGCTTTTACACCGATAATCAGAAATTAATGACAATATGCTTTCATCCTGTGCAATCAACATCTCATGAACGACTTAGGCGCATCCCAGCTATCGGCTCCAAAGTACACAACAACTGTTATAATTTGAGCAACCTGTATTCTCTATAAAAGCCTGAAAGAAACTCTGCCGAATCTGGTTTCTCCTCGCTATGTTTACTTTAAATCCTCTAACTCCGATAATAATAAAATACTGTAAAACCAGGAATTTTAATATTTCTGAAATTTCTCAATCACACATTCATGCAGTTTCGTCTTCTTATCGTAATTAATACTTGCCAGCAGCAAATCCCCATGATAATCTTTTAGCGCTTCACTATACTGCTGTTTCTAAATCTGGGCAATTGCTCCGGAAGCATTCTTATTCCATTTAAGTTCAATTATAGCTGCTGGTTTGTCCAGATGAAGCTACCAACAGCTTTCTGGAATTTTCTACAGAGTCAATAACCTCAGGTCACTCCATAGTGCTGATTGCATTTATATATCCATACTGTTGGTAACGCTCAAGAATTCCTGCATATTGATTTTGATAACATCATATTGGTTTAAATAGTCTCTATATGTGATTGCTCTGCTTATCCGCAAACCGCCAAACAAATCATCGCTGTTTTCTTCTTTCTCATAATATGAAGCAAGCATATTAGCCGCCATAGACTTTCCAAATCGTCTCGGGTGGCTGACACATACATATCTCTGCTCTGTACAGATCAATTCATTTGTTCTGGCTATCAGTTCACTCTTATCCACATAAATCTTAGGCCTCAGACTATTGCGAAAAGAAACACTTCCAGGATTCAGATAACTTCCCATATTACACACACTCCTGATAAAAAGTTCCACAGTATCAATTGCCTTTACTTGAAATAATGATACCATGGAACTGCAAAAAAATCTATAAAATATGTGCTTTTAAACCATTAGCGTATACGTCTCGGTTTTATATCTTTTTAATCAATTCCATACTCTTCCAAAAGTTTCTGGTGAAAAGTAGGATCGTCAAGGGCACGCTTCAGGTCGTCAATGCGATTGTCTTTTAGCAGAGATTTGATAAATCGCTGCTCATATTTAATACCTTCTTTCAGTGCTTTGTATTGTTGCAAGCAGAACCCGTAGAAAATCGGGATTTTTCCATTTTATTATTCTCTTAATTTTGTTTAGATGAAACTTTTTCTGGAAGTTCACATATTCAGCTCCTATTGTTTACTATTCAAATATTCCACTAATTCAGCTACAGTTGTAACTGAATTACTTTCTCTAGAAAGTATTTCTGTATGTTCTGCCTGCAATGTTGCCACCCGTTTCTTTGCACGTTCAATAGCAGATTCCTGCAATGGCTTCAATAACTCATATACTTCTTTATTTTTCTCGTGTTGATTGTCAAGTAAAATTGACCCACTTTTACGTTTAATTCTGACCCACCTGAATTCAGAAATCACCTGATTTTCAAGTGGGTCATTTCTGTATGT
>OLSO01000188.1_pt1 | contig 63659 bp, 73 predicted proteins | sample 1672441 | NCBI WGS metagenome assembly OLSO01 (sample SAMEA3136686, study PRJEB25190) | human gut metagenome | biome: human gut; feature: human-associated habitat; material: faeces | place: Austria | collected 2013 | reverse complement strand
TAGGGCGGATTAGGGACTTTCACCCGTTAGAAACGTGCGCCGCAAGGCGCACCATGGAAAAGGACACGCAGCTTTTAATAGCTTGCGTGTCCTAAAACTAAACTTACCTAAACTTACTTCTCTTGATTGTTATAATATTTTTTCTTTTAAATTTTCTTTGAACTGTCTCCAGTTCCTTCGCCCTTCCAAAGCCCTGCGAACCAACGTAAGGGCCATGAAATATGTAGATTGCTGTGGAAGAGCGTCTAATTGTTTCAATATTCAGTTGTTATTAAATTTCTAAAGTATTATGATCCAACCTACTAACTTTACCCGAAATTTGTTTTTAATTTGTTTTTCCCATCATTATAATGGCCTTGCCCACTAATCTGATTGTAATTATAAATTTGTTAAATTCTTTTTTCTTTTCTACAAAATCTTACTTAAGGCTCCTCAATGTAAACTCCATCTGTGAAACTGCTGCTCATATCTTGACCGGCAGAGTGTGTGCAACGAACACGATAATAATAGTCACCTTCTACATCCATGTATTTCTTAGAAGAAACACGATCAGTATCTGCTAAAAATTTGTTCCATGAATCATAAAAAGACCATTTTGTATCTTCCTCTTTTGCCCGTTCAATAATGACACCAATCCCGATACGCTCTACTTCATGCGCAGCTAACGTTGTTCCTCCGGCATAGATTTCTCCTGGTCCCATCCGGACGATTTTGGAATATCCAGTCAGAAGATCTTCGCCTCTGGCAACTTTTTGATTATAGCCGATGGATTCTGCATCTTTTGTAAGCTGGGATCCGTCGATCACCTTCACGCTAGATGCCGCCTGTGTATCCGTCGATACTCCAAAGCTTAATCCTAAAGCCATAGCGCATACACAACATATGGACATACATCGCTTCATTTATCTACCTCCCATCTCTCTCTATTTAGGGTTCCCTATATAATAGACACATGAACTTCAAAAAACTGACGCATTTTCTTACAAAAAATATAAATTTTTTAAAATATTTTCTATCTCTTCCTTTGTCATCGTTCCTGTTAAACAATAGTACAGATTATTATATTTAAATTCTGCTTTATATCTGTTCGTCTCCGTTTCAGGTGTTTTGTATTCAGTCACTTCTATTGGAATATTTTCTTTAATATAATAATGAGCTGTAATCTCATCTTCATTATCTGCCCCCAAAGACACTTCTCCATAAGAGGCACTGATTATAAATTCCATTTTCTCTCTATCACGTATATAATCTAATTCTGCCACCTGAATGTCTGTGTCTAATTCCATCTTTATAAATTCCATACCGTTGGGACGCCACATTAATTTTACAGGCTCGATTCCAAACTCTTCTGCTATCTTCTCATAAGCTAATTCTTCATCTTCTTCCTCGATAACTTTGTTCTTATCACTGGAATTGACTTTGGATACTTGTCTTCCACCTACAGAACTCTTCATAAACTGCAGCATTCTCTCTGGTCCGCCAATGCTTGTCATTCCAACTGCCATTACGAGGATCAGCACTGCTGCCAGTGCTACAATTCTACGGATATTGCGTTTTTTCCGGTGCATTGTATAGATTATCTTCTCCTTGCTCTGATTCTTCAACATCTCCCGTCCAAGGCGAAGTGCTTCCTGGTCTTCTTCTGAGAGTTTCGCATACGCATCTATTCGATTCGTATCTTCGGAACGCTTTTCACGCTCACGGATTTTTTGATCCAATGCATTTTTCATGCGGATCTTCAGCTCATTTGGAATCTCTTCATTATCGTTAAGTCCGACTTCTTCTTCAATCTGTTTCGCTTCTTTATTCAATTGATCTTTTAGGATTTCTTTCAACTGATCTTTTTTTTCACTCATAATCTACCTCTTAACGAAATCTATCCTCTCTTTCTCTTGACCAAATCTCTCGGGAACGTATAATATAATTATATGCCAAAGTTGAAAATCTTTCACTGTTTCGTAAAGTGTATACGAAGCAGAATTATCCGTACGGCATTCTTATTGTAACATATATTATCGAAAGGAGCTTTTTATGAAACGTATTATCTTAACCGGCGGCGGTACTGCCGGTCATGTTACACCTAACATTGCCCTGTTACCACGTCTTAAAGAATTACAATACGACATCCACTATATCGGCTCATATAACGGAATTGAGAAGGAACTTATCTCTCAATTCGGTATACCATATCATGGCATCTCAACCGGTAAACTCAGACGTTATTTCAGCGTCCAGAACTTCACAGATCCATTCCGCGTTATCAAGGGAATGGGTGAAGCACGTAAACTGATTAAGATTCTGGAGCCTGATGTTATATTTTCCAAGGGAGGTTTTGTCTCTGTACCAGTAGTCCTTGCCGGTAAGGGACAACATGTACCAGTCATTATTCACGAATCTGATATGACTCCGGGGCTTGCCAACAAGATTTCCATACCTTCTGCAACGAAGGTCTGCTGCAACTTCCCGGAGACATTATCTTCTCTCCCGGCAGGCAAGGCTGTTCTCACCGGATCTCCAATCCGTCAGGAACTTTTAAGCGGAGATAAGTACCGCGCCAGAGAATTTCTTCACTTTACTTCCGACAAACCGGTCATTCTGGTTGTCGGCGGAAGCCTCGGTGCCGTTGCCGTGAACAATGCCATCCGTGCGATTCTCCCAGAGCTTCTGAAAGACTTCCAGGTCATTCACTTATGTGGCCGCGGCAAGCTCGATCCTTCTTTGAACGGAACAGAAGGCTACGCACAGTTCGAATATATCAAAGAAGAGTTGCGTGACCTCTTCGCACTGACCGACATTGTAATCTCCAGAGCCGGAGCCAATGCTATCTGCGAGCTTCTCGCCCTGCACAAACCAAATCTTCTGATTCCGCTGTCTGCCAATGCAAGCCGTGGTGATCAGATTCTCAACGCCCGTTCTTTCGAGCGTCAGGGATTCAGTATGGTGCTTGAGGAAGAGGAACTTACGAACGAAACACTTCTCAGTGCAGTTCATGATCTCTATGATAACCGCGAGAAATACATCGATGCAATGAAGCATTCTTCCCAGCAGGATTCTATCGATACCATCATTGATCTGATTGAATCGGTAACTGCTTAGATACTTACAAAACTATCTGATTCTGACGCAGATATCTGATAGAAGAAAACAGGTGTCATATCCGGCACCTGTTTTTTATTTGCCATCCAGTTGGTGAAACTGTTCTTCGTAGTACTTCTTAATCCATTGCTTTGCCCTGTATAATGTACTATACAGCGTATCCACAGATATCCCCATTTTCTCTGCAACTTCTTTTTGTGGTTTATCCAAAGTATATGAAACGGTAACTGCCTCATACCATCTTGAATTTTTCTCATATAGATCTGCAAAGATCGTATCGTGTAGCTCGCGGCATTCTTTCTGGCGAAGCACTTCTATGAGTTGAGCATCCAGTCCTTCTGACGAATATGGCACCTCCTGCTCCGGAACCTCTTCCATCGGTGTCTCCCATTTACTATCTCTTAGATAGTTCTTTGCCATATTCTTTGCGGTAGTGATCAGCCATGCAGGCACGGACTCCATACATATATCTCCCAGGTTGTCGTATAATTTCAGGAAAACTTCCTGCACAATCTCTTCTGCCACATAGTGATCTTCGACGTAGTACAATGCCGTTCGGTACACTTTACTTACATTTTCTTTGTAAAGCCTGTCGATTTCAGCTTTCTTTACATCTTCAGATTCCACCATTTAATTTCCATCACTTTCAAGTTTATAATTTAGACAGAATATCCTGCTTATCCTCTTCGGTAAGCTCGCCCATCTTCCAGCCAAGTCCAACTTCGTCACCTTTATAACGCGGAATCATATGTAAATGGAAATGGAATACAGTCTGTCCTGCTGCCTCGTTATTATTCTGCACGATATTGTACCCATCACAGTGTAAGATGCCTGTAAGCTTTGTGATCATTTTCTTAGCCAGCACCATAACTTTTGCAGCCTTATCATCGTCCAACTCATACAAATTGGCATAGTGTTCTTTTGGAATAATCAGTGCATGTCCTTTCGAAGCCGGGCTGGCATCCAGAATCACGCGGAAATCTTCATCTTCATACAATGTTGCTGTTGGAATTTCTCCATTTGCCAGTTTACAAAAAATGCAGTTATCATCTTTCATTTTCATGTCCTTCTTTCCTTTAAAAAGTCATTTTAAAAATTGTTGATTATTTTATCCGCCAATGCTACACTATGAAAAAATAAATTCATAAAGGGCGGTAATCATTATGTTCACAGAATCTGATTATGAAAAATTACACCAGATCATGGCAGAAAGTCCTGAGAAAGAAGAGCTTCTCACCAAACTTCTTCACTCCCACCGTATGGATATCAGTACCATCAGCCATGAGATTCGCAACCCGCTGACTCTTATATACAGTACCTTACAGATGATCGAAGCATCCAATCCGGAAGTTCTGAATATCCGGCACTGGTCAGACTTACATAGCGACATCGAATATATGAAACAACTACTGGAAGAGCTATCAGCATACAACAACGGTCAACGTCTGTCACCTTCTTCGACAGATTTCGACATCTTCCTCAAGAAAATTTCCTTATCCTTTGCTTCCTCCATCATTGAAACCGATATTGAATTTATCTCCCGGATAGAGCCGGAACTTCCTGTTATGCCTGCAGATTCCATCAAACTTCGGGAAGTTCTTCTGAATCTTCTTGGAAATGCGCGCGATGCAGTACTGATTCAACAATCTACATGCTCTAATCATCTTGATTCTGCCTGTAATTGTGAAAGTAACGGATCTTTGGATACCGGCAAAGCACTTACCTATTCCCCGCAAATTCATTTTCACGCATGGAAAGAGCATTCAAATCTGATTATCTCCGTCTCCGATAACGGCTGTGGTATTGCACCAGAACATCTATCTGCAATCTTCGAACCATTTGTCACGTACAAATCGTCCGGAACAGGCTTAGGCCTGCCACTTTCCCGCCGAATTATCGAAGCACATGGCGGAACACTGACTGTCCACTCAGAACCAGATTTGCCGGACTGCCAGCAAAAAACTACATTCACCCTTACAATTCCAATCCCTTAAAACATTTTTAATAATGTTTCGGCTTATGTTTCCAATATGTGAGTACCGCCAGTAAAAATCCGGATATCAGCCCGCCAATGTGGGCTGCGTTATCCACCCCTTGTGCGGTGAATCCATAATAGAGACTTAAGCCTGCCATCAGAACAAGTCCTCTTGTTGAAATCTCTCCGACTCGTCCATGATTACGGATTGCAACATAAAGAAGTGCTCCCACAATTCCAAAGATTGCTCCGGAAGCACCCGCTGATACCGCATAGCTTCCCTGACTCACATCAAACCATGCCGATACGAGATTTCCCATCAGTCCGCTTCCAAGATAAATGAGCAGAAAACGGATTTTTCCAATCTCTGGTTCCAGGCTGTAACCGATGACCAGCAGCATCACCATATTGTTCATCAGATGACTGAATCCAAAATGCAAAAACATACTGGTAATCAGTGTATAATATCGTTCTCCGTTCATGAGATATGGAACATACATTGCTCCGTGTTCCATCATAAATGCGGAATCCTCAGTCATACCCATGAAAGACAGTCCGAGGAAGATCAGAACATTCGCTGCTGCGATTGCAATTGTACAAATTGGTAATTTCTTGTAATTTCTCATAGGAAAATTCTCTCATTAATTTTCTATAATGTCAACGTTATTCTGCAAGATTTTACTCATCAAACTCTACAATCAGATAGTATCCTCTGTCCGTATGTTGTATTTCTTTGATCACGCCCTGTCTTGCGTGAATACGCTCAGATGTCTTGTAAATTCCAGACATTGCAACTGCCGGTTCCACTACATAAGTAAACAGGTTCGTATTCGGACTTCTCTCTGTTACTTCCACCTGCTGGCCTTCTTCCACCAGCCCTTGTCTTTCCATTTTAAACCGTTCCTGTCTCACGACAAACCGCCTCCTGTCTCTGATATTCCAGCCGGGATTTTTTCCGGCATCATTCCTGTCAGTACAGTATAACACTAGAGATCTTCTTCTTCAATATACAGCCCGTCCCAGTCTCCCCACTTTGGTTTTCTACGTCTGTGAAGAAAACGCTTCATCGGTGTCCACAGGTTTTCTGTCTCACGGAGTATCGTACTTCCCATTTCCTGGCTTGCGATCCAGTCATGTTCTGTCCGGTCAAAATATGTGCTTCCTTCCTTTTCTTCCTCTGCTCCCAAGTCTGTATTTTTATCCTCTGCCAAAACATTTTCTTCCTCTTCTTTTACACACTCCTTTATAATCTGTTCCAGACTGTAATTTTCTTTCATAGTCTCTTTATGCAAAAGGAACACGATCTGGACACATTCTTTGTCCTGATAATCTGCACATTTCACCAGATATTCGCTCAGATGGTGAAATCCTTCCCACAGACTTTTTTCTTTCGGTGGATAATAACAAAAATAATACTTTTCTTCTGTGTAAAAAATATACTCCGGATCCATCAGAATACAATTCACATTGAGAAGATACCTTTCTACTTCTTTCACGACACGCAAAATAGATTTTAGCAATATTTTTATTTCTTCTCCACTCATCGTATGCTTTTCATAGAGCGCTTTCATGGACACTTTTCCACTCACATCATAATCATAACAGCTTTTGTCATCCATTCCCCGTCCATGCATTTCCAGCAGTCCTTCCACCTGATTTTCTTCCAGCATTTTATTTTGATAGTCCTCTGTATAAGGGACTGACTCTTCTATCGTAATCTTACGTTCCATTGACGAACTCCTTTATTTTCTTAATATCCCGAAGCTTTTTCTCCGGTTCTGTAATTGCCGCACGTTTTTCCACACTGACTTTCATCTTCCTCCATGTTCCCTGTGCCCGGACACAGACTTCATCTCCTTCCACCGTAACCTGTCCCTGGATTGTAGATAATAAGATACACTTTCCATTCACACGACTTTGAAAAAGTGTTTCCAGTTCCGCCGCATCTGTCCCACTTTTATCTCCAGTTCCGGTCTGCGAACCCGGTTTTTCTCTCGCCTTATTGCTTCCAACTACCGCTGTCTCATAAGCTGCTCCCGCAATTATATTCTTGTCATGGTAATAAAAAAATGCATAGATACTGCTCATGACCAGAAGCATAATAATTGGCGTTAAAAAAGACATCTCTACTGTATAACCTCTCACGCTGCACCTCCCTGCTCTGCCAGCATCAGAATATATCCAAGAGTCAAAAAAGGGAAAAATGGCATCGTCTTCACCCGTCCGCGAAATGCCAATATCACCGAGCAGACTCCACTTGTAAAAAATGCTGCTGCCAGCACTCCCACAACTTTCCAAAATCCCAGATATCCTCCAAGAATCATGATTGCCACGCTGTCCCCATAACCGATTGCTTCTTCTGTCACTTTACTGGCAAGAAGGAACAGCACTCCCACTCCGATTCCTGCACAGATTCCAACAAGATCATCTACATTCGTCTGTTCCATCTTTTCCAGGAACACTCTGATCTGATAAAAATCCACTATTTTCCAGAAGACTGTCAATATTCCCCACAACGTCAGAACTTTTCTGGAAACTTTTTTCTTTCTAATATCTGACACAGACAGCCCGGTTAGGATTACTAGCACAACTATATCTACCATTCTATTTATATTTCCCACATCTTGTACCTCTTCTCATTCTACTTGTCATTCCCAGCATTCTACTTTCCACCACATTTTGAGCATGCGCGCTTTCCCGGTACTTCAGAAATTCTCGCTGTATATACGGTACGCTTTAATCCGCTGCATGTCAGTGAATTATGATACCGGTCACCCTGATCCGTAATATACACACTTCCACCTATACTGCTGCCATGAACACATTTCTCACAGGCATGATACTTTCCGCCACTTTCATTGCGAAGGCTATTAAGTTCCGATGACGCCGCCGCATGGATCGACAGGTCCAGATGCGTACAATGTGAATTTTTGTGATAGACAACTCCTGTATCCGTTACATATACAATCTGATCATCTTCTTCACCAAACCCTCCTGCCTCATAGCCGGTCCATGCCTTGATCCTCATAGTTTCCTTATAAGAAATCGGCGCTATAGAAAAGCCCGGAACCGGAATCCGCACCTGATAAGATGCCTGAATTTCTCCAATCCCTGTAAATGGCGACAGATAAGATTGATTGCAATTGATTCCTGAGCTGCCACCTTCTACAATGCTTCTCTCTAACCGTTCTGCTCCAATAGAATTTACAACATCACGTTCCAGATTTGACGGAATCACTGCCGGGACTTCTACTGCCTGCACTGCAAGCTTCTTTCCCGCTTCCTGAAGTCCGCTCCGAACAGCCGTCTGCACGGATAACAGCTCCAGCAGTAATACCAATGCCAGCGTCGCAAAAAAGAAGATTGGTACTGCCATGGCAGCCTCCACGGTAATGCTTCCTTTTTTTCGGGTGGATGCAGATGCCCTTCCTGTATGCTTGGATTTGTATATGCTGGATAATAAAGGGATATCTTTATCTGAGTTCATCGAATCTTTCTCCTTTCATTTTTTATGTTTTCAGTTAGCAGAAATTTTATAACTCCCAGTAGGGGGAGCGGAAGGACATCTGCACCCACCCGTTATCGATTCATTTCGTTATTGATTCATTTCGTTTTTAATTGTATCCAAAATATGTCGGAAAATCGTACATGATCCCACGACGCAGATTGCATGTGCTGTGAAATTCTACTCTGCTAATGCAGGCATCTGCCCGAAAAAATGTCTGTCCATATCGTATCTTTAAATTTTGTTCCACCATATCTAATGTACGCATCCCAACTTCATCCTGGGATTTCAGGAACAACAGCATGCGAAGGTATTCCCGATAAGCAAGTCCGCTTTCCATATCTTTACCACTATCTGCTGCCACATTTTCTCCTGCACTGCCAAGCTGCATCAGTCCGGAAAGGCTTAGTTTCCAATCCTCTGCGTTCTTTACAAGTGGTACTTTTCCTCCACTTATCAGCGTTCTAATATCCATGATTGCTTCACCATAAGCCCATGCAAGTAAAATTCCCTGCGCGGCACCCTCTGTCAGTTCCGGAAGTCCGATCACCGTACATAATGTAAGCGCTGCCGCCTCGGCTTCTGCTTTCTTTTCCGGATCCGTCTGGATATATGCATAATCCGGCACAAATCGGACCATAAGAAGCTTACTGGCAACCGTCTCCAAATTTTCTCTGTCGCTGGCGTGGCCTTCCAGAATATATTCCAGTTCATAGTCCAGACTCCCCACACCTGCCATGTCACCACGATTCCCGTTGCTGAAGTCTTCATTAGCAGAATCTCCTCTGACAAAATCTCCACCGCCAGAATCTCCACTATTATAATTTCCATTGCCAGATTGCAGGCTATCTGAAGCCATCTTGAAATGTTCCAGCACGTACTCTCCAAACAATAATTTACTGATTGTACTTCCCGATCCTGCTACATCTGAGAAATCTCCATATCCCTGATTTCGTTTTCTATGAGATACCATTTCCGATAACGTAATACTTTTTTTTGACATTACACGTCCCTTTGGCATAATCAGATCTACAAGAGGCATGCTTTTTAATTTCGCCACATGCGATAAGGGATTCTCTTCCTCTGGAAGTTCCTCCTTCTGCGACAACAGCTCCTGTAATTCCTGTTCCGTTTTTGCCCCGTCCCTTTCATAATTTTGTAAAGCCTCCTCTCCTGCTTTCCATGTATCTGTCTGTCCAACCAGTTTCTTCACCTTATCCAGTCCGTATTTATTTTCCATATATGCCGTCACCTGCTCGTAAAATGCACTGGCACCTTGGTCCGTCAATAGCTGAATTCTTGTAATTTCCTGATCCATCCCGCTTGCTCCGTAATAGGCCAGCCGTTCCTTTAACAATTCTTCACTGTAACTGCCCGTCTCATAACTTCCTTCCAGCGCAAAAATTCCGTAGACTTCCCAGAGTTCCTTCTGATACTCTGCAAATATACTTTCCACCGCCCGTGTCATATCTGCTCTTCTGTAATTTTTTACATTCTGTAAAGAGGCACTTTCCAGCATTGCTCCGGCAAATGAAATAAGTAAAATAAATACCAGACTTAAATACACTGTGACTTCCCCCTTTAAATACCGCTGCTCTCGCTTGTAATCTTCTCGAAAATCGTCTCGACCAGACTTGTGAGCTGAGATTTGAATATAACGACAAGTGAAATCAGTACCACGAATAATTTTACTATGGGATTTCAAATGCAGTGTTTTCAAGGGTTTTAACACCATACACACTGTATATACTGTATGAACTTTAGAACTGAATAACAGAATTTATAGATTTTTGATAAAGTTTAAATCCTTTTTGTTTAGTGCCTTTTGCAAATCTTGATTCTTCTTTGACAAGCTGCTGTTCTCATTTTTCAGCTTTTCAATCTGTTGCTGTAACACCTGCAACTGCTTATCCATTGCTTTATCAAGAATTACTTTTTGAGGTCTGGTCAAGGCTTTCCCATCCTGTAAGTCTCTGGCATTCTCTAATGCCCTGCTGACTTCCTCATTTTTATAAAAGAACCCTCTGGATAATCCGGTTCGTTTTACCAACTCGCCAACTGTTACCTGAATGTTTTCAGATACCATTTTTGAAATCTCTGCCTTTGCTTTCGCAATCTTGGCAGTACTTGTTGCCTTGTTCGTGGCAACCATTCTGTCATACTTAGTCACGATTACCACCCCTTTATCAAGTTTTGTAAGATTTCATCCATGCTTTGCCGCATTTCTCTTGTTTCTTCCGCAAGCTGTGTATTTGACATTTTCCGGTAGTATTTCACACTGGAATTATTTGCGTGTCCTAACAGCTTTGCTATTGTTGTATCGTCTACGTGCATTTCCGTCAGTTTCCGACCATAAGTATGCCGGAATAAATGTGTGCCAACACCGAACTGCTCTCCATTATCATCCCTTAAATCATTTTCATGGATAATCGCCATAAGCTGATACTGTATCTTTGCATATGTCATTGGACGGCTTGCGTCTTTATCATTTGCAAATATATAAGGACTGTCCGGAGAATGTGCCTTCGTATACTTAATCGCTGCGTTTATCAGTTCCAGTATTTCTTCATTGATGGTCTTGCGATATGCCCTTCGGCTTTTAATCTGGTATATCCGGATCATCAGCTTCCCATCCTTTTCAAACACACAATCCTGCATTAGTGTCAGCGTATCAGAAATTCGTGTACCTAACATCTGATGTAAAATCAATGCCCTTGCCACCTGTACATCAGCAGTAACAATGGCACTGTTCAATCTTTTCAGTTCTGCATCCGAATAGGACTTGTACAACTTTTCCGGATTGTTTGGAATATCTGTAATCAGAAACAGATTGCAGATTCTCTGATTATCTGTCATCCTGCCAACCAAATCAATGAGTGCCTTCAGATGAAAAATATCTGCTCTATAGGATTGCCTGTCATTCGCTTCCGTACTAAGGTATATCAGATAGCTCTCAACAATATCCCTATTTATGTCAGCCATTGACTGTACATCCGGAAAATTCTCCGCCAGATAGGAACTAAAGCGGTTTATCGCTACAATTTCTGCTGATACCGTACCGACTGCCCTTGTCTGCAATTCCATAAAGGCTGCATCCTTTACTTCCTTTCGCATTTCATCTTGTACAATCTTTGTAAAGTTAATCGTTTCCGTGTTTTTGATTGGATTGTCAATCAGTATAAGTCCTAACTTATCCAGCTTCCATATATCCTTTTCCCTCTCCGGTCTTTCATCCTCTGGGGTAAGATACTCATATACTTTTCTTAAATATCGGATATGAACGCTTTCGTTTTGCTGATCCTTACCTATACGCTTGCTTATCTCTCTGGTTGTTAAGGATTTTCCATTGGATAGCAGCCATTTCTTCATATCTTTTACCAGTGTATCAAGCGGAAGCTCTAAAAGACTTTCCATCTTAGGATGCTTTTCTGATAAAAAACTGTTTACCACATTGTAAGAAGTGAGGTCTGTCCGAAGACTGGATGCCTTCAGAACCGTTCCCCGGTGCAATATGAATGAAGAAAATTCTTTCTGCAAACCCACGGTAGGAAGTCTGTCAATGCAAAAACATTGATTTCTACATTTATCCGCTGCTGAACCAGCCATAATATCTTCCGTCTGATAGCATGGCAAATCATTAAATCGAAGTTTCATTTCCATTGTTTCCTCCCTTCCGTACTGCCTTTGCAATACTGTTTCCTTTCATACTGAAATATTCCTCATTCGCTTTGTCAATCTTTTCCGGCAGGTAATCAATATACTGCTTTGTCATTTCCTCTGACTTATGCCCCAAGAAATCACGGATTGCCTGTATGGATGCACCATGTCCGTGCATTGCCGTACTAATGGTGTGCCTGTAATCATGAGAACGGAATGTATAATCTCCACAATCAATCCCAAGTTCCCGGCACTTACCCACCATCTGCTTATTGAATGTTCCCACATTATATGCACCGCCCTTTTCATTTTGAAATACATAATCATCCGGTGCTATGTGCATCTTTTGTATGTAGGAAGTCATCAGCTGATAGAGCGTTTCCGGAATGGGTACTGTCTTCTCGGCTTTCATCTTGTTCTGATAGAGCCTAATCCATGTATCCCCATTCATTACATAGTAGGCATCCCCCTTAATGGTACAGACTTCATTGATTCGTAAGCCCAGACACCATAAGTGGAGATACATGAGCCTTAAATGCTCCGGGAACAGATGCAGATTTGTAAGCATCTGACTTACCATGTCTTCCGGCAATGCCCTATCATGGTGTGTCGGCACTACATTCTTTAGATAATATTCCATATTAAAAGGAACTTTCTCTATGTAGCCTTTTACGACCATGAATTTCATAAACTTATATATGTCTGCCACTTTGCCATTGAAAGTATCTGGTAGGATGCCGTTGTCGATATGCTTCATATAGGCATCCATATCCTGTGCCGTAAGATGAAGTACCGATAAATTCTTTGCATCACAGTATTCCAAGAACTCCGACACCCGGTAAAACTGAAACCGGATGTTACTGATGGCAAGGGATGTAACACCTATCATATACTGCATATAAATCTTGAAAATCTTTCGGTTTTCCTTGTCATGCACCTGCATAAACTGGATACGCACCACCGGATTTGCCGGATTCATGCGGTCACTTTGGAATTTGAAACGATCCATGTACCATACATTTGCTTCCCAGTTTGTTTTCTTTGCTCGTAAGAAAAGGAACTTCCTTATATTGTCTACTATCTGGATATATATATCTGCCTTATCTACATTAAGCCCATCCAGCTTTTCCTTAAACTTTGCTATATCCTCTTCCTCCAGCTGTTCCAAGTCCTCAATCCCCTGCTCGATACAGAAATTGTACAGGAGCTTTAGAGGTACAAGAAACCTTTCCCTTCTTGCTTTCCAGTCTTTTTCATTCTCCAGTATGTAATTCAACATAAAGAATATCTGATACTTGACCTGCTCCGCTGCTTGTAAGGAAAAATCAAACAGCAGCTCTTCTTTATTCCGGATGTAATAGAAAGTCTTTGCAATCTCAATATCCGGATGGTACAGGAGAAATATCTTCCCCCCGGTATATCTTAACTTCCTTTCCTTAAAAGGTGCTTTATCACATTCCTTCTGAATGGAAGCAAGTTTCATGTTATCCAGTGCTTTTAAATACTCCAATCTTTTCTGACCGTTGATGGACTGACTTAAATAGACTTCATATGAGGCACGGATTTCATAAGTAATATCCTCTGCCCTTTTGATGCCGTGTGCCATAAGATAAACTTCCGTCTTCTTTATGGCAGCTGTCAACTTCCTGCCAGCTTCCAGTTCTTTCAAAAACGCTTCGTTCTGTGGAGCGTAGAAAGAGTACTGTACTGTTTCCATGCATCCTGCATAAAGTGCTTTCTGCTTATCAGAAAAATTTTCTTTCTGACTGATATACGCTCTGTAATCCTGTATATCCTCGTCTGTGACATCCTCTATGGAATAGATGCCCTCTTGTAAAAGGAAATCCCTGACAGCTGCCCTTTGTCTGCCCTGCACCGTGGCACAGGCATCAAGCTGTGCATCCAGTTCTGCAATCCGGGCAGTCATGTCAAACTGAAAAAGACTTAAAGCTGCCATCAGTCACACCCCCTTTATATCAATTTATCCACCATATATAGTGACTTGTTTTTACTGTAAAATTCATCTGTTGCCTGACTAAGTTCATCCGCATCTATATTCAGATACTTTTCTGTCGTGCTGATATGCCTGTGTCCTAATGCTTTGGAAATCAGTGCCAAATCCCATCCACTCTTACGCCTTTCATTTGCGAAATAATGTCTTAGCATATGTGGAGTTGCCTTGATTCCGGTTTTCTCTTCCAGTCTTCCAAGCATGGCATAGACCGTATTCACGTTTTCCGGCTCCCCGGCATTTTCTCCGGAAAGATTAACAAACAGATAATCGCCATCCTTTAATAGCTCTCTGTTTTCGGAAAGATAATACATGAGGATCTCCATAGTCTCTGCACTTATCTTTGCTCTGCGGTATTCCGCATTCTTGGCTCTGGCAGCATTCTCATTATCCTCACGGTATTCCACACGAATCACTCGCTTATCATAGTCAATGTCCTGCGTGTACCGGATGCCAAGAAGCTCTCCGATACGAAATCCGGTTTCAGACAGTAATAGAAGCATCAGCTGGTCACGGCAGTTTGCACACGCTTCCAGTAAGGTAATGATGCAGTCCTTTTCAATGGTCTTTCCAACGTGTTCTTCTTCCTTTAAGTATCCTTTGAATGTCCGGCAAGTTACGGAGAACCTGACACCTACATTATTGGAAAAAGAAACTACCCGGCTTGATAATACCTTTAAGTCATGAAACTGCTCGTATTCCAGTTCCAGAAAGGAAAACCATCCAAACACATCCCTTAAATATGTGTTGCAGGTTGCATTCATTGGCTGCTTCCTTTCCTTATCTCCGTTATGCTTCCCACTTTTCAGCCATGCAAGAAACTCTGTGAAATGCAAGTGTTGTTCGCTATAGTGAAGTTCTGACACATCCCCCAGCTTTACATCTTTTTCCTCTAAGTAACTCATGTAATAGGAAATGGAAAATGCAATCCGCTTAACCGTGTTTGGAGATTTCTTTGCCCTTGTCATATGCGTAAGATACTTGGTAGGCAGTGGCATAATTGACATATCTTCCATACAGCGGATGAAGAAATAAGTTACATTTCCATCCTGCACCCTGTCAACTGTGTACGGATTCATCTGACCACCTCCATATTCATTTCTTACACAATACACATTATACACAAATTGACATAGTATGTCAATTACTTATTGATTTATCATGTCAATTTGTATCAATTACACTTAATCTGCAAATTATCCCAATTGACTTTTTGTGTCAATTAGTTTACTATATTATCGGAGGAATCTATTATGAACTCGAAATATAATCCACAAGAATTTGCTGCGCTTTTGCAGCTTGCAATAGGAAATACAATGAAAAAGGAATTTGCCAGTAAGATTGATGTATCCCCGGAATATTTATCAAGGATACTGAACTCAAAGCTGGCAAATCCTCCTTCCATAGGTAAAATTCAGTCAATCGCCCAGAATGCAAGTAATGGTGTAACCTATGCACAGCTTTTATCCGCTGCCGGATATGCTGTACAGGATGAAACTGATCCATACCATGCCGTTATCGCATCCCTGTCAGAGAATGTAAAAAAATTTATGCAGGGTACAATATTGACTGCACTTTCCGTATCCGGCATTCCCTGTACTTTGGAGCAGGAAAAAAAGGACACCGACTATCATTTGTCAGTATCCTTTCCCTCCGGTGCTATCTCGCACTGGCATTTTATTTTTCTTTCAAACACTACAGAGGAACTGATGAAAAAAGATTTCCATGCTCTTTATCTGCAACTGGCATTTGAAAAAATATCCGATACGGAAAAAATCAGCTTCGTAACATCAAGTAAAGAAGAATTTGACCTGTATGCATCAAAGATACCGGAAAACCTCTCCCTTAATCTTTCTGTCATTCTGATTGACGAAAAGAATCTTACCATAGAAAAGGAATGTTGGATTAAATCCACGCCATCCCTTTCCAGTAAAGACATTTCCATTTACACTTTATGATTCATCCGAATTTAACAGCAAAATTATAGAGTGGAGCAGCTATTTGGTTGCTCCACTCCATCGTTTTCACTGTTAAACAGAATAATGTTCATAGTTGTTGTTCGCCATATTTGCCACGCACCCCTGACCGCATCCGATACATCCGGATACAGGGAGAAAATCAGCCCATCCATGTAGGTCTTTGGATGTCATAGGTAACTAGCCTCTCCGTGGTTCGCACCGAGTCGTACTTCTACGAAAGTCTCATTATTCCTAATATGTATCTTGGCAGACAGTCCGTACCAATAGGGCTGTTTTAAGTTGCTTGTCCTCGCTCATGGCGCAAGTCTTACCTGCTGTCATATATAGGTTCTTGTAACTGATTCCTGTATATCCAATTTTCAAGCTGCAATAAGAAGCGGTATAAAACCCCTTCACATATAAGCCGAAAACTGGGCAGGGTGTCCGAAAGTTTTTCCATATTTTTTTATATTTTTTTCCTATGTCTACAATGTACCATTTTCAAGCATATCAAGGACTGCTTTTGCATTTGTCTTAGATTCCATGCATCCTAATTTTTTCTCATTCGCATCCAAGACCAGCTGCATTGCATCCTTGACCTTATCCGATTCAATGATTCTGATCATGGCATTTGCACGTGTGGTTGTTCCGGAAATATCATCATCAATGCCCGGATACTCCAGATAGAGGCTCTTGATGAACTCTTGTTTTCTGTCTGCATCCTGCCATTCCGCTTTTCTTTTCAGAAATTCCAACATAAACGAACCTACATACCACAGACCTGCGCTCCGGCATACATCCTTTAATTCAAAGTGGTTTTCAATCTTCTTCGACATTGTTCGACCTCCATATCCTGTATTTGTACCAATATTAGCATAAAAAAATGCAACCGGGTTTAACTAAGGACATCCGGCTGCAACATTTTTATAGACCACAGGAAAATTTTCTCATGGTTATAATCCGTTTATACTCTTTTTTGTTATGCTTCTTTAGATATTCCATGTGCTCCCTTTGAGCTTCATCTATCTTTCTGGCTCGCTCAATGAGTGCTTCATATTCCTCATCCGAAATTTCAATGCATGGTTGATTATCTCGCTTTTCTGCGCAAAACAGTTTCTTTAGTATTCCCATCTTTTCCCCTATCATCACAATATGGCTGTATCATTATGTACTACAATTATCAACGCTGATATATTATCAATAAAACAAAAAATCCCACTTGTCAAGTGTCGTGCAACTTGGCAAGCAGAATTTTCCGTTTTTGAAAATAGTTAAGCCCCTCACTAAAGGATGCTATCGACTACTTATCATATTAAGCTTCCGTGATATATAATTCCTTCAGACCAATGGAGTATGTCTTATCGTTCCGGTGTCTGCTTTACTTTTGTTTCAGGCTTTTTTGCTGCATTTTCAGCTGCTTTCTCCTGTCCTTCCTTAATCTTACCCCGGATGGATGTCTTTTCCTTCGGCTCTTTTACTGCATCCTTCTCTGTCTGCTGTACCTTTTCATCCACGCCATCCATTGCAATATCCTTTGCCTGCTGGTAAGTATCAAGAATCTGCTGATTCAGCTGCTCCCTGAACTCTTTTGTAGTCGGATAACATACATCCCGGTATTCCGAATTTCCATGCTCGTCCGTCAGATTTGTCTTCACACTCGGCATAGATACGAAAAGCTCTCCGTCCTTATTTTCCTTAATGGAAATGTTATTGACCACAAAGCCCTCATCAATCGTCATCCTTGCCAGTGCCTTTGTGACATTATCGCCCTCGATTGGAACTACCGTAATGGCAATATCCGGTGTATCCTTTCCTGTCCCGGTATCAAACTTCACATCCTGCCCGGTCTTGAAGCTCTCCAGAATTGCACCATAAAGCTGCTCCCTAAACTCTTTTGTAATAGGATGGCAATAATCCTGAAATACGGTACGTTCATTTTCATCCACCTTACGTGTCGGGTAGCTCGGCATGGATACAAAAGGCTCATTATCCTTGCCTTTGTAAATATTCATGCTCCTTGCCTTAAAGCATTCTCCAAAAGTGACATTTGCTACGCCCAGCTTTCCGTTCTCCTGCTTGGCATAAGGGTTGGTTTTTACTGTTACTTCCATTTTTACCTGCCTTTCCAACAGCTTGTACTGTTTTCACATGATTTTCTTTAGAGGAATTACCTCTTATCTATTAGCCGAAAATCTGGCAAGGTGTCCGAAAAAATATATAGTTTCCTCATGGGGGCTACACCCCCATACCCCTGTGAAATCAACGAAAGCAACGATTTCCTGTCAGAACTCGTTGCTTTCATTGATTGTAATGTTGGTACTACTGGCTGTTGCAGTAATTCTCCAATCATTTACAATCCGGCTGCTTCATAATTTTTGTGCAAGGCAAGCTACTATCTCTCCCCTGTTATTTCTATCAGGAAATAGGGTTAAATATGGAAAGTGTCATTGCTATGTTATCCGTACTTCCATACGCTAATTCGTTCTGTACCTTTTCAACCGGATCATCTATCTTTTCAAAGAAATCCCTGAAATTCTTACAGCTTTTCATGTTATCAAACAGAAACATTACTTTAGGACAGGCGATACCGTTATTGATGTCCCCACTATTATAGAATAGCTGATTGATCTCCTCGCATTCCTTACATACATTCTGGTAATATAATCTGAACTGCAAAGTATCCATGCTTACAAGATATAGGTACTTATCCTCCACACTTTCCTTGTCAAGCATATTGCATACCAGTGTCTTAATGCTATCGTTTGCATCAAATAATAACGTAATTCCCTTCCGAATATCCGGAAAACTGTTTTCATACACCATATCTAATCCTCATCAAAATCGCCCCATAATACAGATTTCCCTACCTGTAAATACCATCCTTTGTGTGTCGTATCATACTCAATCCATTCCCCGGCTACCCTTAATGTCTCAATGTATCGCTGCACACTTCTTGGGGAAATCTCCAGTTTTTCTGCCAGCTCTGCGCTTGTAATGTACGGCTGTCTTCTTATGGTGCTTAATATCAAAATTGCATTTGCCAGTGTCGCACTAAAATTTTCACTTTTCTTTTGTTTCCTATATGCCGAAAGCAATATGTATTTCAGATTTTCCTTCAGCGTATCAAAATCCTTGTAAACGGCAATATGATTCTTTAGGTTTGCCGGGACAGTCACATCTCCTATGAAAATCACTGTCTCTGAAAGCGGTGCTACCTCTCCATAAAAATCATACAGCATTTCCATATCTGACTGACTCATGGCATCTGCCCTTACAATTACTGCAAATTCGTCTATTGCAATAATATCCGTTACAACATCCGTATCCATAATTCCACATTCCTTCTGTGGCAAATGCTTCTCTATAAATGCATTTTCCTCTTCATCAAGCCCGAATGTCGCTACCAGTTTTGCGTGCATAATCCCTTCCCCTTTCCTTTATTCTACAGGAAGTTTCAAAAACATTTCTCTTATATGCAACATATCTCTATACAGTGGTTCAAAAAGTCTTTCATGTCCTCTGCACCCCTCAAGATTTGTTACCTGTGGGTGGCAAAAGCTAATAATAGGAATACTTTTACCATTTATTTCAGTAAAGTAATACCACCAATCACGATCGAATGAAATTGAACGAAACGAGTTCCATTCAGTAGAATTTGGTAGCACATAATCTTTTAGCAGCGTTGCATTCCCTGTTATTCCTGATGCAGTCAATCCGCAGCAAATGATAATGTCCGGATCGCACAAGTATATTTCATCCAAAATTCTTTTATGTTGTGCCATTACCGAGTCCAGTAATTCATTTCCCTTTGTGCGATTGATGCCACCCTCTTTTTTCAGATTCATCACTGCAATACGTTTTAGCTGTTCAACACGCCTTTCCTTAGACATATCATGTGGATATTCTTCATTACCATCCAGTAATGCCTTTGACCATCTGCCTATATTATTCCATGTCTTCCAACCGCTTCCATTTTTACGCAACTCATCACACAAATTCCGTTCTGATTGGCAATTCATATCTCTAAGCACAAACAAAATATGTGGATTTTCATAATATTCTGCATCAACTATTCCATCCGAAATAAACGCATCAAAGCAAAACTCTTTTTTCCAATTATCAAATAATGTTTCCCATTCATTCATACATTTTGCTCCCTTCGCTTTTTCTTTAGTTTACCACCTGTACACGACAACAGTATGGCAGAGCATAACTTTTATTTTAATTATACTCCACCATACCTGCCTTAGAAACAACTATTTCTCTTCCAACGCTTTTCTTAACTTAGCCAGTATTCTATCACGTTTATTAAGAAGTGTAGACTTTGCCGTATCAGTCTTCTTCGCAAGTTCTCTGATTGACATACCTTTCCAGTACAAATCCCTTATCATTTCAATTTCATCATCAGTAAGTAAAGCAAGTGCTTTAGGGAGCTTATCCAGAAATATCTTCTGGATAACTTCCTCCTCTACATCCACACCGCTATCCTTTATCGGTACATCCGTTGAGCTGTCTTCTGCTCTTAGGGTTGAAAAAAGGATCAGGCTGTTATCCTGATCCCTTTCTACCAAGTAGCGTTCCCTGCGCTCCATTCTGTGATAGGTTTCATATACTTCTCTACTGACTTTTACCAGTTCTCCGTCCACCTTAATCACATAGTTGTCTCTTTCCTTAAATTCTCTCATTGTCCTGTCCTCCCGGAATTTTAATTGTCTGGGAGTGTGGCAGGGCATAAAAAAAGCCCCATATGATTTCTCACATGAGGCAATGCCTTTTGGTATGCTTTTCTCCCAGCATACCAATCCTACCACTTGACAGGTCGGACTTTCAGTACGGACTATCTCGTACATTTATCGTAAATCTGTCGGAAATAAGTCGGACTTTATTTTATTGTTAATGTTCTGGGCTTTGATTCTGCCGATTCAATCAGCCCCTCTTCTTTTAGCTGCACCAGATAATGATGCACACTGGATGTGGATTTCAACCCGGTCATCATGCAAAGTTCCCTGACGGTTGGCGGAAACCCTTTCTTTTCCGTATATGTACGAATGCAGCTTAATACTTCCATTTTCTTAATACCATTTCTTAGCATCCGCATAACACCTCCTGTGGCATATCTTTCATTTCATCTGCCACTTCTGAAATAAACCGCATCATTTTAGGAAGTTCGTCTCCCCATAAGGACACGCCAAATACATAGATAGCCTCTTTTTTCCGGTCATAAAAAGTGCTCCTCTCTAAAGAAAAAAGTTCCAAAAGCTCTGATTCTGTATATTTGAATTTATCCAGATAACAGCGTGAAAGTATTTGAAAATATAAATCTCCATTATAAGGAAATTCTCTTACTTTAATCATGGCACTATCGACAAGTTCTATCATCCATCTGGTTTCAAATAAACTCTGTACCCTTTCCTCAAACTGCATCTTCTTTTCCTGTGGTGCAAAACTTTCCAGATACACCAATGCATCCGAAAGCTGACCGCTGCAATAGCACACAAGATTTTCCTCCATCTCCTCTGCCCTGTATGCGGTAGACCAGCATACGTCCCGGTAAATGGATAACAGCAGTTTTGCCCTTGCATACACATCCTCCATTGAAATCTTCTGAATGTGGCAAATTCTCTGTATACTGTTTAATGCTTGCGTATTTTTTCTACTCATAGTCTTTTCTCTCCCTTGCATGAATCTTGTTGATCTGTGACTGGCATAATCCGTAAAGGGAAAGTAAACAGACTATACCGACAATGGTAAGTTCCGACACGCACACCTGCGCTGCCATTGCCAAGATTTTTACGTTATCGAGGGATAATCTATAAACCCAATGCATATTTATTTGCGTTCAACAAACCACCTGTAATTTTCTTCATAATATAAGTAATGCTCGCTTCCGGCTATCATGCAGGTATACCGTAATCCTACACCCCCTGCTTTCCGGCTTGCAGCCCGTTCACAGTGTTTGATACGTTCTATTTCATATTTCGTGCCGTCTTCCCATGTAATGCAAAGTGGTCTAAGCTGACCATCTGCCGTGAATTTAGCATCTACATCTACATATACCTTTGCATCCATTTTAATCATCCTTTCAAAAACGGATATATGAGAATACAAAATACAGCCAATCCTTCCACAATCCGCATTGCTACCCGAAAAATTCTGTCTATCAATTTATTACCGTCTACTGCTCCCACCACTTCAAAGAATAAAAGCATGATGAGGGTTGCAAATAGCGAAACAATTCCACCATAGAAATACATGATATATGCCAAAAATGAAAATCCTGCCAGCAGAATCAATCTACCTTTACGTGTTGCTAAAAGTGCTTTCTGCAAATCAATTTTCTTTAAAGCATAAAATTCATTCTCCGCTTCTGTCCTGTAAAGCTCTTTTTCAGACACTTCTAATGCTGCGGCTATTTCTGCTACCTGCTGTTCTGATACTCCACGTTTGCAGTAATTTGTTATAGTCTGTGGTGTACAGTGCAATTTATCTGCCAAATCTTTTTTCATCATTCCTTTATCTGCCAAGATTCTCTCCAGATTGATTACAAATAATTTCTGCTTGTCTTCCTTTTTGATTTCTTTCTTCATTTCTCTCTGCCTCCTTGCCTACATCATACACACTATAGACATTGTGTAGCAATTCACAGTTATGTTTATGCCATCACACCTGTCCGGTTTCCGGATTCCATATAGCCATGCGGATGAACGGTATGATCCTCTTTTGCATTAACATCCGATAATACCCGGTCACAATACATAAGTCCTCTTTGAATACTCTTATATCCAAATCTCCTTCTGATTTCATCCACCGTGCGGTCTGCCCGGCGCAATTTATCACGATATGCCTCATCCACAAAAAGACTTAACTGTGTCGCACAACATGGGTTGGTCAAATCAGATGCCCTTACCCCAATGCTCCGGATTGGTTTCTCCCATTTATAATTTCCCCGGAAAAGTTCTAATGCCGTTTCTGCAATTTCATTTGTTATGTCAGTGGGATTGCTGATTTTCTTTTGCCTTGTAAAGCTGTACAGTTCATTATCTCTTACAGATATTTCCACTACATTACAGGCAAAATTATTCTCCCGAAGTCTCGCTGACACACTTTCTGATAAAGCATAAGTTATGATTGCCACATCCTCATAGGTTTCTAAGTCTCTGGGTGTAGTTGTACTGTTTCCAATACTCTTTATGGGCGCATGAATGTTTTCCCGGTTCACTGGTGTCTGGTCTTCTCCATTTGCAAACAGGCTAAGTACCAGTCCAATTTTTCCAAATACGGATTTCAACAGTTTCGGATCAGCCTGTGCCAGCTGCCCTATCGTAAGAATGCCAAGCGTCCTTAACTTCTTTTCCGTACTCCTTCCCACATACAGTAAGTCGGATGCCGGAAGTTTCCAGACAATATCCTTATAGTTTTCCTTACTGATAACTGTAATTGCATCTGGCTTTTTGTAATCACTTCCCAATTTAGCAAATATTTTATTCCAGCTTACTCCGATACTGACGGTTATTCCCAGTTCTCGTTTAATACGGTTACTGATTTGATTTGCAATCTGAAATCCATCCCCCTTTAAGGTGCAGCTATCCGTTACATCCAGCCACGACTCATCCACACCGAAAGGCTCCTGCATATCCGTATAGTCTGCATAGATTTCATGTGCAAGTCTTGAAAACCGCAAATACAAATCCATTCGTGGCGGTACAAACACAATATCCGGGCATACCTGCTTTGCTTGCCAGAGTGCCATCCCGGTCTGAACTCCGGCTTTCTTTGCTAACTGGTCTTTTGCCAGCACGATACCATGTCTTGCTTCCGGATCGCCACCAACAGCTAAAGGTTTTCCTCTTAATTCCGGATGATGCAGTAATTCAATACTGGCGTAACAGTTGTTCATATCTGAATGTAGTATTGTTCGCATATTTACGCTCCTTTTGCTTGACAAAATGTGCAACATCAGTTACTATAAACATGCAACTTATTTTCACATTTATTGATTATATGCAATTAAGTTTCACTTGTCAATACTGTTTTAATAAGAACGTGAAATTGATTTTCACATTTTGGAGGCAAACATGAAATTCGGCGATAAGATTAGAGAATTAAGAAAATCGAAAGGTATCACGCAAGAAGAATTAGGAAAATTGGTCGGTGTTTCCATTAGAACCGTTATCAACTATGAAAAAGGCTCTTGCTATCCCAAAAGTCATGAAATATATGCGAAATTAGCTGATATATTAGAATGTGACGAAAATTATTTAAAGACAGAAGATGAAGATTTCATTACCACTGCTTCTGAACAATACGGCTCACGTGGAGCTGCACAGGCACAACAGATTTTGGATCAGACCGCAGCTATGTTTGCTGGTGGAGAATTATCTGACGAAGACAAGATGGCTTTCCTTCATGAAATCCAGTCTCTTTACTTTGATTCCAAAGAACGTGCCAAAAAGTTCACACCGAAAAAGTTTCAGCCTGTCGATACCAATTAGCACCTGTCCGTTTTATGGGACTGATTATTTTGTATAATCATCATACTGGATAAACTGACTGGGGGTGTTAATGTTAGATGGGAATGTCCTATATTTATAATGAGGTAGAACATCTGGTAAAAAAGTATAAAAGCCGTAATCCGTTTGACATTTTATCCGCTATGAATGTGGTTGTAAAAGAAAGCGGAGCATACCAGAAATTAAAAGGTTATTGTTTTTCTGCTAACCGCACGGTATATGTTGTAATCAATGAAACCCTGCATCCGGCAGAAAAGTTAATTGTAGCTGCACATGAGCTTGCGCACATTATTCTTCATAAGAATATGTTGCAGATGGCTCCCATGAAGGACAGCGTATTATATGATATGAAATCAGAAACGGAGTATGAGGCAAACTTATTTGCAGCTGACCTTCTTATAGCAGATGAAGATATTTCAGATATGTCAAAAGATGAAGATATGGACTACTTTAAGATGTGTCAATGCTTAAACACCAGTCCCGATCTTATGAGTTTCAAGCTGTTCAGCTTAATAAAGCGTGGCTATTCCTACCCTATGCCCCCTCTTGATATGAACAGTACGTTTTTAGGAAAGACTACCAACGCAAATACTATAACCGAATCATAAAATGCCTATATATTACTCTGCTAACCATGCCAGTCTTCGGACTGGCACTTTTTGGGTTATCGCCCTGATTGCCTTTATATGGCTTTTACTGCTCCAAGTGACCGGACTTTCCGGCTAATAAAATATAAAGGAGACAGTATCATGGAAGTAAATTTTACACTAATTGGAATCCGGATTGCAAAAATCCGCAAGGAACGAAACCTATCACAGATGGAGCTTGCAGAGTTGTCAAACCTATCCCCCTCCTACATCAGCCATATTGAAACAGCAAAGAAAAAGCCCAGCCTTGAATCTCTGGTAAAAATCGTGAATGCACTGAATATTACCGTGGATGAGCTGCTTTGTGGCAATCAAATTTACGATCCCAATGCTTACCAGACAGATATTGACATCTTACTGGAAGATTGCACACTTGTGGAACGATTTTTCCTATTCAGGATATTGGAAGAAACAAAAAAAATTGTCCGGGAATCTGATTTAATATCTCATATCTTTTCAAATCAAAATACATACTAATCAATTACTCTTTTTATGGACTATAGGGATAGTGCTGTCCCTATAGTCTATTTCTATATTTTATGAAAAATCTATAATTGTATCTATCACATACGGAAAGGTTGTCATGCTATGAAAGTCGCAGAGGAAAAAGCCGGCAGTGTTGCAGCTCAAAAAGAAAAAATACGTGAACGATATAAGGGTATTGATTCTGATATGCTGGATGTAATCCCTGCTATCCCACCAGAAGATTTTTACCATACACAAGTAACGAAACGTGTTGGTGTTTATGCAAGAGTATCAACGGATGATCCCAGACAGACTTCATCCTACGAACTGCAAAAGAATCATTATGAAGATGTGGTTAAGCGTCATGATAACTGGGTATTAGTTAAAATCTATGCAGACGAGGGGATATCCGGAACATCTCTACAACATAGGGATGCCTTTTTGGACATGATTGCAGACTGCAAGGCAGGAAAACTGGATATGATTATCACAAAAACAGTTGCCAGATTTGCCAGAAATGTACTCGACTGTATCGGATATGCCAGAGAACTTGCTGCCATGCAGCCACCTATCGGTATTTTTTTTGAGACTGAAAATATCTACACCCTAAATAGTAATAGTGAAATGAGTCTTTCATTTATTGCCACACTCGCACAGGAAGAAAGCCATACCAAAAGCGAGATAATGAATGCCTCCATAGAAATGCGTTTTCGCAGAGGAATTTTCCTTACTCCGCCTTTACTTGGTTATGATAATGATGAGGACGGAAATCTTGTCATCAATGAAGAGGAAGCCAAAACGGTACGGTTGATTTTCTTTATGTATCTATACGGTTATTCCTCACAAAAAATCGCTGATACATTAACAGAGTTGGGAAGACGCACAAAACTTGGTAATACGAAATGGTCATCCAGTTCAGTCCTTCAGATTTTGCAGAATGAACGCTGCTGCGGAGATGTTCTCGCCAGAAAAACATTTACACCTAATTACTTAAACCACAAATCGAAAAAAAATAAGCAGGACAGAAATCAGTACAGACAGAAAAATCATCACGAAGCAATTATTTCAAGGGATGATTTTCTTGCAGTGCAACAGCTTATTTATAATTCCAAATATGGAAACAAAGGTATCCTGCCGAGACTCCATGTAATTGAAAAGGGTGTACTTGTTGGATATGTTCCAATAAATCCTCGCTGGTCTGGTTTTCAGGCAATAGATTACATGAATGCCTCCCAAAGTATTAGTAACTGTACGGTACAAAGTACAGATGATATGCTGGAAGTACAGGCAAACTCTGGGGACTTTGACTTGCGTGGTTACGAAGTGGCAAGAGGACAATATTTTTCTGATACCCACCGGATAACAGTTACCTTTACCATTCATGAAATAAAATTTAGTACTGCCTCCGTCAGACAATTTCCCTCCTGCAGCCATGTGGAAATACTAATTCATCCAAATAAAATGATGTTTGCTGCTCGCCCTACTGATAAGGATAACCGCAATCATATTCAGTGGTCAAAGGTTCATGATGCCGTATCTGTACCACGCATGATAAGTGGAAATGCGTTTCTTCCTGTACTGTTTGAAATTCTTGGATGGAATACTTCATACCGATACCGGGCAACCGGACAATTACTACAAAATGGTACTGACTGTATTCTGATTTACAACCTGCGTGATACAGAAGTATTTATATCCAAAAACTGTCTGCAAGAAACCCATACCTCCCAAGAAGCACTTTCTGATGATATTCTGCCATTTACTACTGGCGCAAAGAAAGATATTGTTGCATACCCGGCAGACTGGGCTTCCAATTTTGGCGAAAACTACTATGCACAGGCATACGCTCCCGAAATTGCTGAATTTTCAACTGATGAATGCTGGCATACACAGGCGCATGGTACTCCCTATTACAAAAAGGATGATTTAGATGTTTCATCTCCCGAAACATTACAAAGTAATATCAACAAAATACTACAAGAAATAAAACAGGAGGATACGAATGGATGAACTATCAATTACCGTGGGAAGGAATAATGCAACTGATCTCCCTGATGATTTAGTAGAGGATGAAACTTTTAGCTTAGATGGATACCAAGTCGTAAGAGGAGAATTTTTTGCTCATATTTTTGAGCCATCCTTTACATTCAACAATTACAAAGTTTCCGTTAATACAGCTTGCATCAAAAAACTTCCATCTACAGATTTTGTTCAAATTCTGGTTAATCCGGAAGAAAAGAAACTTGCAGTAAAGCCATGCCCCGAAGAAACGAAAGATTCTCTCCGCTGGTGTAGTGCAAATCAAAATAAAAGAACACCTAAACAGATTACTTGCCGTGTATTCTTTGCTAAAGTAATTGCGTTAATGGGTTGGAATCCTAACTATCGGTATAAGTTACTTGGAAAGTTATTAAAATCCGGCGATGATATTCTCTTTGTATTTGACCTTACTACTCCGGAAATCTTTAAGCGTGAGGAAAAAGAGGGAGAGAAACCGAAATTATCTCGTACCCCTACCTATCCGGCTGACTGGCAGAATCAATTTGGTCTTCCTGTGGAAGAACACCAAAACACGATTACGGTTAATACTTTCAACGGATATACCGTTTTCGGAATCCAAAAGACCACGGATTCTGCAAAAACTGACACAGATAAAGATGAAACTGTTATTCCTGATGGTACTGCTCCATCCGAAAGAAAGGAAGAATACACATATGAACAGACAACACTCTTTGAAACCAACCCTATCCGTTGACCTGAAAAAGAAACGTATCCGTATCCATAAAGTTACGCTGCACCTCTTAGGCGATCCGGAATACATCCAGCTGCTTGTTAATCCGCTAAACCATACCATTGCTTTGCGTAAAAGCATACAAGAGGATTATCTTGCACATAGGATCAGAAAGGAGCAGCTTACCGGGAAAAACTGTTATGAATTGTACAGTACTGATTTTGTAAACACACTTTGTAAGGTAAATACTACTTGGGATGAAAACGAAGCCTATCGTATTTATGGAGTATTTTTTCAAAATGAGGGACTTGTCAGCTTTGACATGAATGCTACAATCCCACTTTCAAAACAACAGGAGTAAATTGATGCCGAAACCAAAACTCAAATGTGATAAAGAATTTATGATGCTAAAACAGCCCCTCCCAGAAGATGCCTATACATCCCTAGAAGAAGATATTTTTGACAATGGATGTACTTCGCCACTTTTAGTATGGGAGAACACAATTATTGATGGCTATAAAAGGTATGAAATCTGCCATACCTGGCAGTTCGACTACCAGACAAAACAGATTGACTTTTCCTGTCGTGAGGAAGCTCTGCTCTACATCTGCATTGACCAGCTAAAAAGAAGTGACCTTTCTAAAGAAGCCATCTGCTATCTCATTGGAAAACGCTTTGAATTAGAAAAGACACTCAATACACAAAAAGCTGCCAATTTACTTTATGAAGAAAAGACTGCACAAAAATTACATTCCGTTGGAAGACACACAAATTTCAGCTTTCAGACCGCAATCGAACTTGGGAAAGAATATCATATCTCTCATAATACCGTTTACAAATATGGCATTTACGCCCGGCACATAGATATTATATGGGATAAAGAGCCGGAGATTGTTCGTAAAATTTTTTCCGGCAAGCTTAAAATTTCCCACGAAAATGTTATAGAGCTTGCTCGTTTGCCAAAAGGAAATATCAGAACCCTTAATGAACATCTATCTAAAAGTGGTATAGAGCATATTGGGTATTCTGATATGCGCCATGAATTACAATGGAAACGTATCTCCGCTGCCACGAATCCGGCACAAAGACGGGAAAAACCGCCAACACCGGATTTTGAGATAAAAAAACAACCAAAATATGATCCTGATGCAGAAATATCCAGCCTGTCCCTCACAATTCCTTCATGGGTGGGAACTATCAAACGAGTATGTGATAATACAAATTTTCCAGAAATATCACAAACTGCACAGGATAAATTATTGAGACAGCTCCATTTACTCTATGAAGCTGTTCAGCCCCTATTAGACCAGCTTAGAGAGGAGAATCACAATGGATGATTTGAGTATGTATGTCCCAAATGTACATTTTGAACAGATACCAATTAAAAACCTTGTTTCTGATCAAGAATATCAGCGTAACCTTTCCATCAAGCACGTAAGGAAAGCTGCGGAAAACTTTGACCTTTATCAGATTAACCCTGTTAAAGTCAGCAGGAGAAATGGCATAAATTATGTATTTAACGGACAGCATACCATTGAAATTGTCGCTATGGTTTCCGGATCACGTGAGACTCCGGTGTGGTGTATGATTTATGATGATTTGGAGTATTCGCATGAGGCTGACATATTTGCAAACCAGATGAAATATGTAAAGCCTTTATTGCCTTATGAAATATTCATTGCAAATATTGAAGCAGGAAGTGACAAACACCTGCTTATCCGTGACCTTGTAGAAAGCTATAATCTAAAGATTACTCCGTCTGCCTGTACTGGGGGCATATGTGCAGTCTCTACATTGGAAAAAATAATCGTCATCAAATGCCATATAAAATCTCCAATTAGTAATATCAAATTCTTTTTCATACTCAATTGCACGTTCATAGATACTCAAGTCCTTAATATATGGTTCAACGGGTACTTCTTCAAAAACCAAACCTCCAAGACCACCATTAATTCTTTTGACTTCATATTCCGATTGCACATTTACATTCATAGAAACCTTATCATATAATTCAAAAAAAGATTTATCCACTTCTTTAAAAGTAATCATTATGTTTTTCTCCACAATCAGTTTACAAGTTCTAATTTGCCTTCTTGAATTGAGACCACTTATTCTAATATCATCCAACTGCTCCGCTGTTAATACTTGCGCATTATAGAGCAACAAGTATTCGTTCTCAATAGAACTGTCAAATATTAATAAATCATCTGTGTTAATTTACTTTATACCACGCTGCCTTGTAATCTCGTACATCAGAATTGAAGCAGCACAGCTTACATTGAACGAAGAAGCATATGACTTTTCCGACATCGGAATAGTGCAAAGCAGATCGCAATACTCTTTATATGCTTTGCTAAGTCCCCTGGTTTCATTTCCCATTATCAGCATCAGAGGAACAGTAAGGTCAGCTGAATAAATTGGTTTTTTCTTATGTGCGGTAGTTCCGATAGTTATGAAATCAGGATATTGTTCTTTCAATTTGTCCAGATACATAAAAAGATACTTATTGTCAGCAATTCTTATCACGGGCATATTAAAAAATGAACCCATAGCAGAAACCACAACATCGGGATCGTATAAATCTATGGAATGTCCTGTAATGATAAGCATATCTGCTCCGAGCGCATCACAGGAGCGTATCATTGTACCGAGATTACCTTTGTTTGATGGTCTGTCGAACAGTACAATAAACGGCTTTTCAGAAATCGGCACATTCTCAAGCTTGTCCTCACGCATTTCAATAATCGCCATTAACTCAGATGTATCCTCTTTATTGCTGAGTTCAGCCATAAGCTCCGCTGTAAGGCGGAAATTCTCCTCGGTTTTGACATTTGCGATCATTTCCTTTGCCCAGTCGGATAAATTGTTTCTATCATAAATAAAAGATTTTATATTCCATTTGTTTTTTACTGCTTCATTAAGACTTCTGACACCTTCGACTAGGAACTCGTTGTATCTGTATCTTTTATTTCTGTTAGTTTTAAGCACTTCAATCTTCTGATATGTGCTGTTTTTGCTGGATATTTTTGTTTCTGACATAATATATACTTTTTCCTGACGGAAAAATTCCTCCCTTCGATCTTGATAATACATGATTGTGTTATATAATGGCTCAGTTGTCAAGACAAAAATTTAATATTTTTATAATGAACTGATATATTGACTGGTTACGTGGGGGAACACAGTGTTGTTTCTCACGGATTTATATTATGCGGCTGCCCTGGCTGCGTCCAAAAGCATTGCCGGATAGTATACCTCAGCAGGACGTTTATTGTCGATTGCCTGATGACATCGTTCAAAGTTATATGTGTAGATGTATCTTCCGATTGCCGCTCTCGCCTCTTTGAGGTTGGCATATTCCGTAAGATAGGCTTCCTCATATTTGAAACTACGGAACCACCGTTCAATCATGATGTTATCTGCCCAACGGCTCTTACCATCCATGCTCTGGCGGATGCCATTGTCACGAATGAAGTCAATGTACTTGTCGCTGGTGAACTGGCCGCCTTGATCCGAATTGATGATTAATGGCTTTGCCACCTTGAAGGCTTTTTTACAGGCGTTGATTACCATAGTAGTATCCAGAGTATCATCCACATCCCAGCCGACAATGCAGCGGCTGTACCAGTCGATAATGGCTGTCAGATAGAGAAAACCATGTTTCATCGGAATATATGTAATGTCGATAGACCACGCCTGATTCGGACGATCTATAACGGCATTGCGAAGGAGATACGGACAAACTTTTGCCTGTTTCATACGCTTGGAGAGATTCATTTTCGGATAAATAGGTGTGATATCCATCTCACGCATATATCTTCCCGCCTTGCGGCGTCCAACATGATACCCACGTAACTTTAACTGGGCAGACATCTGACGGGCACCCCAGGTCGGATTGTCAGTATGTAAATGGTCAATAATTGCCTTGCACTCCAATTCCTCCTGCGAGACAGGAACTCCACCGTATCCAATGCAGCCATTCACATTCCACCTCATAGATAACCGCAAAATACAGTTGGCATTGCACCTTACTTTTCTGCACATACTCTTTCAATTTTTGCAAATCTTCCTTCATCCAGTCCGAAGTACTTTTTGCAGTATCACTCCGAAATTTCAGTTCCAGCAATGCTACAACATCCTCTTCCCGAACCGAATCATACAAGGTATTTTCTTCATACTCATCCCTGATTTCTGCAATGATAATATCCGGCTTCTTTTTCATTCCGGGAAAATACTTCTCTGTATAGATACGCAGATTATTTTCCCTCAATACACTTGCCAGTTTTCTCCGCAGATGATAGCAGAGAGACATTTTCAAACAGTCCTCATTGATGATATATCCCTCTTCAAAATCCTTCGGGATATTCTTATTCCAAATATCCTTGATTGTAGCGTCAATCTGCTTCTGTACACTCTTTTTTATCATAGGCATTTTCTCCGGTTTTCGTTCCAACAGGGTAACATACCCCACTGTGAAAAATTATACCATACTACCAGTAAGAATGATACAAAAAAATGCAAGTTCTCGCAGTTTTCTTCACATTCTCATACTACGTTTTTCTTCCATCACATCCGCTTCCAATTCCGCTTATCTTATATTCTTTCGTATTTTTCCCTGACCACTTATGCGTTTTTTCGGCTAATTAGTAAGGGTGTCTTTACCAAACAAAACAAGAGCAAGTTTCGCCTTGTAGCACACTACAGGCAAACTTGTTGGGGATTACGTTTCCCCAAACCCTCGTCTGGCTGCTAACGCAGCATAGCAAATGTCGCAGAAAGGAGGACATTTTTTGAAAAAGAAAGAGAGCAAAAAATCACGATACTACGCCATTCACGCAAGGCTGACAGAGGATGAAATGAAAGACTTCAAAGACCGACTTGCTACCATCGGATTGACACAATCCGATTATATTCGACAGGCAGTATTCCACAGTACAATAAAATTTACCATACAGAAAGAATGTAATATCGACCAGCTTCAAAAACTGATTGCTGAATATGGAAAAATCGGAAGTAATCTGAATCAGATTGCAAAGCACCTAAACAGTGATGGTGCTATTACAAAAGAAATTGTGGATGAAGTCAGGAATGCTTCCCTTGACCTTGTAGATTTGAAATATGAGATTCTAAAGATTGTGGGGGATGCTTATGGCAATAATTAAACATATCGCTTCAAAAAATGCTGACTATGGAGCTGCTGAAAGATACCTGATGTATAAGCATGATGAATTTACCAATAAACCAATTCTGGATGAAAATGGCAGAATGATTTTACGTGATGAATTTTTGATTGATGGTATCAACTGCTCCCCGGACACCTTTGCTATTGAATGCATCCGGCTTAACAAAACCTACCACAAAAACCTTACCAGAAATGAAATCAAGTCCCATCATTATATCCTATCCTTCGATCCGAGAGACAGGGACGAAAACGGACTAACTGCTGAAAAGGCACAGGCACTTGGAATGGAATTTGCCAAGAAGAATTTTCCGGGGCATCAGGCAATCATCTGTACGCATACAGATGGTCATAATGGCTCCGGAAATATTCATGTACATATGGTCATCAACAGTCTTCGCATAATGGATGTAGAACGACAGCCTTTTATGGAAAGACCGTGTGATTCTCTTGCTGGAAATAAGCATCATGTGACAAATGAATACATGAATTATCTAAAACAGGAGACAATGGACTTATGCCAGCAAGAACAGCTTTACCAAGTAGATTTGCTTTCCCCTGCAAAAGTTAAAGTGACTGAAAAAGAATACTGGTCACGGCGCAGAGGTCAGGCAAAAATGGATGAACAGGCAGCGCAGGGAGAACAGGAAAGCGGTCAATCATCCAACTCAAAATATGAAACTACTAAGGACAAATTACGTGTAGCAATTACGGCTTGTATGATGCAAGCTCATTCTATAGAAGAATTTAAAGACCTGCTCCTGCAGCAATATGGTATTGTTGTAAAAGAAAGCCGGGGAAGATACAGCTACCTGCATCCGGATCGGACAAAGCCTATCACAAGCCGTATGCTTGGCACTGATTTTGAGAAAGAATTTATTGAGCGTTACATCTTATCCCATCAGGAAGAAAGACAACAATCCAAATCAAATACCAAACAGCAATCTCAAAAGAAAGCTGCTCCAAGAAATCCGGACAGTCCGCGTCTTATTGTGGACTTACAGAATTGTATCAAGGCACAAGAAAACCGATACTACGCTCAAAAAGTAAAACTGGGAAATCTAAAAGAAATGGCAAAGACTGTTTCATACTTACAGGAACGTGGAATCAGTTCTATAGAAGAACTACAGTCAATTATTTCTGACAGCAAAGAGAAATATGCTACTTCTCATGATAGTCTGAAAGCAGTGGAAAGCAGACTGAAAACTGTGAACAAAATGATCCATTATACCGGACAGTATTATGCAAATAAATCTGTCTATGATGCATACCGCAAATCAAAAGATAAAGCTGCATTCCTATCAGAACACCGGACTGAAATCGCATTGTATGAAGCTGCAAAAAAACAGCTTGATTCCATGAAAACTGACGGCAAGCTGCCTACCATGAAAATGCTAAAAGCAGAAAAGGAACTTCTTACTTCACAGAAAAATCAGATTTACGAAGATTACTCTATGCTCAAAGCTCGCATCCGTGAACTTGAAACTGTACTGAAAAATATTGATACCATGCTTCATGAACAATCAAAAGAACCCGAACAAAAACAAGAGCAAAACAGAGCAGAACGTTCTTAACTTATGCATGATAAAAGCCCTCACACTCAATGGGGGCTTTTTCCATTTCCATAATCCTTCCTACTCTATTATTTTTTCAATAAGAATATCTTTTCCCCTTGATTTGGAAAGTTCATAAAATGCAATGGAGTTGTTGCATAAATGGTATCCTCTTCCAAAGTAATTGTGATATATACAAGTTCTTTACCCTCAATATCAGTCACATAAAATATCACTCCATTTCTCATATTACCTGTAAATGAAATCAATCCATTGCTTTCAAGATACTCTACATATGAGATTGTTATATCCATGTCCTCACATATCCCATCATCCACCATCCCGATTGTCAAAATGCCCTGGTGTTCACGCTGCTCCTGATTATGAAAACCTATAACATTACCCTCCACCAGTTTGTTATTCTCTCTCTGATGTTGGAGTTTATCCGGCATTACAAATGATACATTAAGTCCTAATTCGTTACACCAAAGTTCTGCCTCAAATGGAGTCCCATCACTCATAATGCCCTGTACAAAACCGATATTATTTTGGTCTACGAATTGGGTATGATTGCAGATAGGAAAGCTGCTATTTGCTTCCATAAATTTGTATTCTTCCAACTATTCCATCCCCTTACTCTTTAAGTGTTTTCTACAAATCCTTACCATATTCCCCGGTACAGTATTTTGTAATCCACTTATCATCATTGTAATCTCCATATTCACTCATACGGCAATCCTCATATAAGTCCACAGCTATTTCCTCAATCACTTCTTTTAGTTCCAACGGTTCAATATATTTTTGAGGAATTTTACGAATGCCAAGATATGCACCCATAATATTTCCGGTCACTGCCCCGGTGGAGTCACTATCCCCATCATGATTAACAGATGCCGTAACCGCCCTAGTAAAATCATCTTGATATTTTATGGAGCAATACACAGCAATTGCCAGTGTTTCTTCTGCTACCCAGCCTTGTCCGATTTCCCGGATTGCATCCAGATCGTCCATATCCTCATGTGCCAGTCTAACAGCTTTTTTCATGATGCTTTCAAACTCGTCAATATGCTTTTTATCATGAAAAAGCTCAACTGTTGTTCGGGTAGCATCCTCTACTATACTTTCTATGTCCTGTGATGAGGTCACGCACTTTACAATGATATGTACGAAAGCAGCTGCCGGAATATATCCAAGTGGATGTCCGTGTGTGATTGCTGCCACCTCTGCACCCACCATATCAATATCCTTAATATCTCTTACGTGTTTCGGCAAATACAATCCCACTGGAGCAACTCTCATTACACCACCACATCCCTTACTTGAATTGATAGGTTTTTCCACACTGCCACAGTCCTCCAAATGTAAAGCAGATATACACGTATTCCCCGGTGCTCTCCAGTTATACATATCCTTTACATTTAAAAGCCACGAATCACAATATGGATTGTCTGGCTCATAATCGCTTTCCTGTGTTTTCAGCCAGTCCTTATATGCCAGTTCCACATATCCCTGCCAGCTTCCCATTATGCCACGTAAGCATAATCTGGTATATCCCTCCAACAGCCCATTTGCAGTAAATAATGTCATCTGGGTATCATCTGATATGAATGCTTTTCCATGAAACAGCTCGTAATCCTGTATGCCGTTTTCCCCATAGATAGTAAAGATTTCCTCTGCGTTACGAAATTCTATCGGATACCCTAATGCATCTCCTACCGCACCACCAAAAAGACAACCTCTGTACTTATCCAAAATATCTTCTCTATCCATTTATCATGCTCCTTACACCAAATCCCAACTGTTATCCTTTCGCTGCACAATACCTTTCTGTATCAAAATCTCATAAAATGCAAAACGATCTCTCGGTGTATATGGAAGTTCCAAAAGTTTTCCCTGCTTTACCGGAACATCAAACAAACAGTCAGCTCCTCTGCCATTTCCACCACCTTGTAACAAAGGACATCCAGAACAGCGTTCCACATCAAAATCCATAATCCTGTGATAGTATCTGCAATATGCAAGCTGATCCATATATAAACCATCAAATCTGCCAAAGTCATCATAGGCAGTTACACCATTGATGATTGTTTCCACCTTATCAATGGCTCCAAAATCGAAGTCTAGCTTTTCTTCCCGGAGTTTAGTCAATACCTCATCCCACACATCATCAATCAGGATGCGATACGCCCATTCCTCCAAAGATTTCTGATAGAACTTTGCAAAGGTATCTTTCTCATAGACAGATATTAAAAATTCCTGTCCTCTTCCCAAAAACTGAAAATATTCCTGACCATCTGGTGCATCATGGAAGTTACGGAGCAATTTATGAGTTGATGTCTCAATATAAAAATTGAGTCCTCTGAAAAAGTCCGGCAAATTCCACTTGGATATACTCATGCCATACTTTGTAAGTACACGCTTATGCGAATACGAAAGTACTCCTGCTCCGGGCATATCCGGATTAAGCGTCAGCCGCTTTGTCGGCAGATATAAGTTATTTTCCTTCCCATTTTCTGCGTGGGGATGCCACTTAAAATGCTTATCAATTTCGTAGTTATGTAAGACTTCCCCAACCTGCATATATCCAAAAATAATATGCTGTTCTGTTGCATTGCGCTTATACTGTAATTTACCCTCACTGCTAAACTCTGTTTCTCTGAATCTGCCAAAGAACAAGAACAAATCTCCTACTTCAACATCCATTTCATCCAAGAATTTTTTCGCAACACCACACTGACCAAATGCTGGTATAAAATCCTGTTTTCTTTCAATTATGCCCTCTCTTAAATCCGGATCAAGATGGCATTGCTGCCCTTTTTCCCATTTGTTGCCTCCCAGTTGTGAAAGGATTTCGTCATAAGACATTTCATGCGAATTTCCATCTGCATCCTTCACATCAAAATGCAAATCTTTATAGTATACTGGATTTTTACTTGTCCCCGGTATTGGCATAGACAGTAACGTGCCATCCGGTAAAATCGGATTGCACAAACCCCCCGATGCACTGTCAAATCCTTTTCTGCTTAGAATTACCTTCATATGCTCTACCTCGTTCAAATATCCAGTCTTGAAATCTCTGCATTTATAAGTCTGATTTCTCTGGCATATTTATCTTCCATTTCCATAAGTGATGAAATTTCTTTACAGCAGGATACTATGCTTGTATCCTCCGATTTTAAGAATCCCTTTGCAAATGCATCCGGCAATGAAAAATTCTTCATTCCTATAGGAAATTCTACCGTAAGATACTTTCCCCTCTGTTCTGCCACTTTGCCTTCTCCATATCGGATATTCCTTACAACTGTACCTGTAAGTGCAGGAAAAGGCTTATCTTTTATTTGTAAATCGACCTGCTCCAGCTGCTTATTCAGCTCCTCCCTTTGTGCCGTCAATTTACTTATCTTGTCTTCTCTTTCCTGTTTTCTCTGATCTGCACTGCCAGCCTTTGCCCTTTTTTTGACCGGAATATTGTCATAAAGATTATAGGTATACGCACAATACATGATGTCATAAGCAAGGATATTATATCTGCCAGCAACTTCTGTCACAGGCTCATCCTTTTCCTCATCCATTTCTGCTTCATATTGCAGTCTTTCTTCTAAAAGACCACACAATTCCTCATTGTTTTCAATTTCCTCTACCAGTTCCCGGCACATACGGTAGTAGTGATCCAAACGGAATGTCTGACCACTTCCTATATCATCCCCAAATTCATAACAATCTGCAAATGCTCTGGCTTCCGTTGATTTGAACATAAAATTATCATCCGGTGCAATGAAACTAAGGTACATGATTACTGCCCTTCTGTCCTGATCATATTTCCATTTGCCCGGAGCAACTTTTTGTAATTTCTCATTGATTGCTTTGATAAATGCATCTATTCTATCCTGCCGTATCTTTATGTTTCCATCATCCGGTGCAAGCAGTTTTCTAAACTCTTCCTGCACTTCTTTTTCCGTATCCTTATCCTGCTTACACAAAAAGACAATTCCGTTACTTGGCTGCACAATGCTGTTATCAATGATATTGGATGATTTCCCCATTGCCAGCTTAAACATCTCTCCAAAACCATCCGCTTCTAAATCCCAATGTCTCTGAAAATGGTTTACTGCCGTCCATTTATATATTTCATTATGCTCGGCATCATTCAGCATTTCATATTTTTCTACATAGTTATCAATTAGTTTCTGCAAATTGTCTCTGTTCATTTCCATGCCTCCTGCTCTGTTCTTTTTCATATCTTTTGACCGGATGGATTGCAGATATGATTTCCTCGTCTTTAATCTGTTCCCGAAGTTGAAGCAACTTTGCAAGCGATACCGTATAGTGATTCATCTGCTTTACATATCTTGCAGCTTCCCATACCCTATCCCCTGCACCATTATAGATTTCCGACACTTCTCCAGTATCTCTATTCAGATGCAGAACCAATATGTAATCCGGACATTCTCTTAGTAAAATGCTTTTTGACTGGGTAATCTTTATCTGAACCAGTCTTCCATCTGATATTACTCTACCGTCATGTTTTGGCTCTGACTGTCTGAAAAGCTCTATACCATAATGGTACGAAGCAAGAACCTCTCCTATATTTCCTAACAAGATACCATCTAACTTAAATGATTTTTCCGGATACAGTTCTCCCAATTCATTTGTTGTATGAATCAGTTCCATAACCTTTTCATACACCTTTTCTATACGTTCTTTTTCCTGCATGATAGATTTCTACCTTTCCAATGATACCGTGTTTTGCATCTTTTTTAATCCCACATCATCATCCCGATATTTTTCTTTCCCTTATCATTACACTTAGGGCATGGGACACGGCTCAATCTTTCATACTGCCTCATAGTATCAAGTTTTATCGGTTTCATTTCTGCTTTTTTGCATTTTCCACACCGATATGTCTTTTTATACTCTTTATCCACGGTCTTCATCCTAAAATCCACGCCCTGCTTGATATACTCGCATTTCGGACAAAGATATACTTCATTTCTTGCATCAAAGCCACAGTCTGGATTCTCTGTAATAAAAGTCTGTGCTTCCTTCCCAAACTTTCCCTTGATAACATCCTCTTTCGTTCTTTTCAAAAACGAATGATACATAAATCCTATTCCCTGTAGATAACTATTCTCTGTACCGCATTTTTCACATCTTAATATAAATCCATCTCCCATACTATTTACCACCCGATTCCTGTTTGCACATTTTAAAATATTTGCAGGTAAGACAAAAACACCGATACCCACTCCTATGATGCAACAAATTTGAAATCCAATATACCATTCTGTTCATGCTATACCTCACTTTAATTTCTTCTGCCACCTTACAATCATATTCTAATACTTAGGCTGTCCTATAATACGGACTCATGAATACAACATCTGCCAGTATGCAAAGACACTGGCAGAATAATTACACTATTTATTTGTGAGGTATACAAACTGAAAGTTGTCAGTCTTTCATCTTTTTTATCACTCACTAATTAACTGTAATCCATTAGGATTTAGCTGATATATTTTATCACACACCTCTTCAATGTACTTTCTATCGTGAGAAATGCTAATGACAGCCCCTGGAAATTCTCGGAGCATTTTTCTTATTACCGGGCCGGATAATGGTGAAAAATTTCTTGTAGGCTCATCCAGAATAAGAACATTCGCACCACTTAAACTCATCCTCAAAAGAAGCACTTTCGCCTTTTGTCCACCAGACAACTCCCGAATAGGATGCTCCATTTCATCTGGCGTGTATTTAAGTGAACCTAGGTATGTTCTAATTCTTGTACGCTCTTCTTTATCTCCTGTTTTATCAAGGTAATCAACCGGTGTAACATCCAAATCCAGCAGGTCTTCATAAGTTTGAGGCATATATTCTGCTTTAATGTCATTCCGATTTAGGAGTTCTTCCGCTATCTTTTTTAGAAGAGTCGTTTTTCCTGCCCCGTTGGCTCCTATAATACAGATTTTCTCTGATCCTTTTATTTTCAAATAAATTCCTTCTGCCAAAATTCTTTCGCCTTCTGGAGTCATTAGCTTTGAAAGTTCATATTCTATGACCGTTTTCCCTGTTGGAATGTATGCGTTTTTATCTCCTAATTTAAAAAAGATTGCTTCTTCCTGCTCCGGCATTTGCGTCATATTTTCGTCTTCTCTTTCAAATCTTCGCCCCATAGCCTTAACTGTGTGCATTTTGTCCTTCAAATTCTTTGCCACCGACGGCGCTTGTCTGGAACAATTTGCTAATGCGCTTTGCACACTCTGAGACACTCTTTGATATTTCTCATCTCGAATCTTTTTTTCCCTACGGTCACATAGTGCCCTCTGTTCTTGAAGTTCAAATTTATGAAGCCGTTCCTCCACATAGTTTCTATAGGGAAGCTTGGCCACGGTATATCTCGCTTCTGTTTTTCGCTTAATCTGCTCGATATGTATTACCATGTTGGCGGTACGCTCTATCAATGTTTCATCGTGTGAAATAAAAAGCACAATATGTTTCCATTCATTTATGGTTTTTTCCAGTAATGTAAGCGTCGCAATGTCAATATCATTTGAAGGTTCGTCTAACAATAGCACAGAAACATCGCGAATAAAAAGCCGCATGAGTTGTACCTTGACTTTTTCTCCTCCTGAAAGGCTCCCCATCATCTGACTACTGTAGAAAAAATCATTTTTTATTCCAAATTTTCCTGCAGTAACAGACAGTTCTTTTGGCGTTTTCTCCCAGAATATTTCTTCCTCAGAAAAATACTCGTATACGGTTTTTTTCTTATCTTCATCGGGCATCTCTTGCGGAAGGTAACCAAAACGTTCGTTTCCCATTACTCTTTCCCCATCCGCTTCTATATAGTTTTCTATAAGCGATGGATCATATATCCACTTCATTAATGTTGATTTTCCGTTCCCTTCTTCTCCAATGATAACTGCTTTATCTCCATCATTTAGCACAAGGTTGAAATCATCAAGAATTACTCTCAGGTCTTTTTTATGTGTTAAATTTAATTTCTTTATCTGTAACATAAAGTTCCTCCTTTTCGAAACACGAGTCAATTATTTTTGTACACACAAAAACGAGCCTTTTTTGCATACGCAAAAATAGACTCGCCAAATAGACCTTTATTCCTTTCCCTAAGGAAAAGCAAAGGAAATGCCTCTTGCGATAATCCAACTTAAGCGTACACAAAAATAAACCTATTTTCTACAGGCTCAATAACTATATGTGTCTTACTTAAATTAAATTATCTATTAATCATTTCCTCACCTTACACGAAATGTGCCATCCTTTTTTCTAATGATAATACTATCATACTGTATTTATTGTGTCAACACATTCCACCTTATAGAAGCGCAAATTCAAAGTTTCTGTTCCTTACAAATTCCGATTGTCTTTTCAAAATAAAAACTACCTTTATTCATCTACACTTCTTAATAACCCTGCTGATGTATATTCACATTCAGGTACTATTTGCTTGATCAGTTCAAACAGCTCTGCGAAACAATCTCCTGATACCCAATATACTTTCTTCACTTTAGATTTATCGGCATAGGTTATTTGAAATTCAATGCCTCCAATATCTGTGCATTTCTCTGTTATCTCTGCATTTATGATTTCTGCAACCATTTTTGCTATTTTCTTATACAGTTCCTCATACAAGGGACTGTTTGTAGTGTATTTCCATTTTCTTTTCGGATTGATTTCACTCTCTACGGCAGGAAGATATTCATAATTCATGCCATCCGGAACAATAACAAGCCTGTCATGATATGCGTCTTCAATACAGCCATAACCGGATTCACCCTTAATACATATTTTTATGATTTCCTTCATGGTTGGTACTCCTCCATAACTGCATACTTTATGAAAATTATAACATACCGCACGTAAAACGGATAACCATATTTCCCATATGTGGAAAATTAACAAAAATCCTGCATTTACATTGACATTTGTAATCTGTACAATATTCTTATTAAATGTGAATTGGGGGACTTGCTTATGTCAGTCATATTAAAAGATATTACACCAGTCGATCTGCGTATCTACTTATCCGTGCTTTCCCTGCATCAGCCTTTTTCCAAGAAAGAATTTCATGGTGCAGTGCTGGCAGTATATCCGAAACTTTCAAGACCGGCTCTAAGGTACAGATGCAAGAATCTACTGAAAAATAAGATGGTACTTTGCCGAGGACATTTTCATAATAAACAGTATTCCTGCATCCTTACCAAAGAAGATTTAAAAGCTGCCACTTACACTTATTCTGATGAAAAGAAAAACTACTCCATGAGTTACTTTGTATGTGGGTTATGATTGCTTACACAGCTTTATCCTTAACTGTAAATACTTATAATACTTGTAGGGATTTTTAAAGATTGTTCTGATACGAATTGGATATAAAATCTGATACTGGATATGATGGCTGATACACCATCTGCATAATGATTCTGAATTGTGTACTTTCGGATTCAGATATGATAATTGTATCTTTTCCCATTCATTGCATATGTACATTGCTACCGGGAAATTAAGATTTTCCTGAAATATGTGTAGCTCCTTCAGGTTTTTGGGTGTGTTAAGTTTCAAGTTACCTCCTTCTTGTCCTCTATCAGAAGATTACCACATTCTACGCATAAAAAAAAGAGGCAGCCAGCTATAAAGCTGACTGCATTTCTTTTGTCCGGACACTCTTCTCCCGGTTATTTCCCTCTACGGTCTTCTGCTTTTCTTTCATCTTTTCCAGTATGGATGTCTTCCCATTTTCTGCTACCTTACTGGCACTAAACTGGATGTCCTCAATTCTTTCGGCATAAGTGACTTTATCAAGTGGCAGTATTTCATTCTGACGGAATGAAAAGTAGTTATCCCTGCCTATAATAATATGATCAGCCAGAGGAATCCCGATAAGTTCACAGGCTTTCTGCATTCTGTCCGTAATGGCAATATCGTACCTTGATGGTGTCAGTTCATTGGATGGATGATTATGAAGTAAGAGTATCTGGGCTGCATTGGATAGTATGGATGTTTTTAGGATTTCTCTTGGATGTGCCAGACTCCCATCCAGTATACCCATGCTTACAATACTGGCATTGATTGGCTTGCCCTTTACATTCAGATTCACTACGCTTAACACTTCCCTGTCATAATCTGCAAATTCCTTTGCCAGCACTCGCACCGCAGCTTGTGGTGTTTCAATCTTTTCATCAGAGAGAAAAGACGGCTGTGATACCAAACGCACTGCCACATTTTTTAATTCATATTGGTTATCTGCCATGCTCTCCCTCCTCTGAAAATGATATGGTTACAATAAATTCCTGTCCTTCAAGTTCCATTAAGTAGTCACGCAGGGTATATGGCTTTTCTCTGTCAGACTTCTCTTTCCGGTCTTGCCTTTTTGGGCTGTTCCGGTGTATTCTCTCTTTCATATTTCTTTACTGCCTCCCTGCCCTCTGATAATTTCTCCATCACGGACTTATTCTTTTCGACTGTCTCATTTTCCTTTTCCTGCTTAGAACCATTATTGATGATACCGTCAATCATGCCATAATCATCTTCCAACAGTTCCTCCACCTTTTTTAACGGATTACTCTCAACATAGGCGGCCCAGCGCATCTTTTCTACTCCAAAAATACCACCGTTTTGAGCGTGCTGCATAATGGCTTCTTTGTTATCCAAACTGCTTTCCGTATCGTCCGGATGCAGAGCAAATACCTCCAGTCCAGCATCATATAACTTCCTTGCATTTTCCTCACGCACCGGAAGCATTCCACCCCATTCATAGCCATAGGAAATCATATCCTCTTGGGTAATGGAATGATCCGGATCAATAGGCACTACCATTGCCTCTGCTTCCAGATTAAGCACTTCTGCAACAATTTCCCTAACATCTGCTCGCATGGCAGGTGTGATGTCCTCGGCAACAAGTTTCCCTGCACAGTCTACCACCACCATGTTAGCTTCCTGACCAAATGCTTCACTTTCCATGAGAAAATAGGTATTTCCATGTACAGCAAGCTCCTCTATGGAATGCCATGTGCCATCATGTCCTTCTACTGTATGTCCTGCCGTATCCATATCAACCGCAATCTCCTTTTGAGATAAAAACTCCGGTACAGCTGTAAAGCCAAAAGAGTCCACGTAATGTGCCGTATCCACACCATTTTCATGAAATACAATTACATCACTGACACTAAGAGAATGCCCTCTGAAATCTGCCGGATGCTCCATGTTGAACTTATAATAAATACTGTCAAGGGTATCGGCATCCGTCTTTGGTGCTTCATATACCTTTTCATAATTTTCGGGATTAACTGATAATCCTCTTTTTTGCAGTTCACTTATGGATGCAAAGCTATAGTCACGCATTTTATCCCCTTGTTTTAACTGGTAGATGGAATAAGTATCTCCCTGCACATTTTCCTTTTGTACCTGCTTTTCCAGTTCTGACTCTGGTACTGGAAGCACTACAAGCTGCTCTCCTACCTTCACAAACATTTCCGGAGTGCCAAAAAGATTACTATATCGGTCAATCTGTTCCTCTGTCAGAGAACCAAAATCATATTCGTTAAGTCCTGCAACCATAAAATTACCTGCCAGAATATCATATACCTCCCCATTTTCATCCCGAAGACATCTGTTAAGCTGGCTGCCATTAAATTTGTGGTCATCATTACAGATAATCGCTGCCCTGTCCTTAAATGGATAAACTGCCTCGATATTGCCTCCGACTTCCCTTTGCAGGTTTTCTAACGTATGCTCTATCTCTTTGACATAAGGCTTTTTCATGGGTTCAATCACCAACACCTTGATTTTCTCTGCCTCTCTTTCCTCCATCCCGGTCAGTCGGTATTCTTCCGGAATATCCTCTAAGCTGCCGTCAAAGTATTCGTTCCATTCCTCTCCGGTATCTCTCATATATCCGGCATCCGTAAACATTCCTGCTTCGTTAATCTGGCAGTCACTTCCATACCGTTCAAAGTCGATATAGTCGGCAAGTTCCCCCATCCTTTCCTTCAGGTCTACCCCAAAAGACAATTCTGCATAATATCGTCCTAAATCGTCCTCATCCTTTACCTCTGTAAGCAGATCATATTTTTCCAGATTATAGGCAAGGTTGATCAGACCATCAATGCCGGACTGTTCTACGGAAATCCCGGACTCTAATACTGCCTCATACTTTTCCCTGTCCGAAGCAGACAAATTTTCAAGCACCCCGGCAAGATAATTGAGCTTATCCAAACTCTCAAACTCGCCAAGCTGATTTGATACTCCATACAAATCAATATCATAGTCCGTAATAAAGACTTCCTCATGCTCTGCATCAATGCCAATTCGTTCATAGACTGCCTTTAGTTTATCAAGCGTTATCGGAAACTTTACCCATTCCCCGACAAGCTCTCCCTCATTGTACTTCCCAAGATTGGTTACATAAGCCTCAATTCCACTATTTTCCATTCTCTTCATCCTCCTCATCAAAGATTTCTGCCGGATAATCAAGCAATGCTGCAAATTCCTGATCAGTTGCATTCTCCAGCTTGTTTATGGTATTTCCTATCAGTTCTTTCATGTATCCCTCACAGTGGCGCAGAAGCCACATAAGCTCCTGCACCATTTCTCTACGTTCCTTTGCCACGCATACCTTGACCAGATTCTTTTCCTCAATCGTAAATCGTTCCATTATTCTCTTACCCCCTTTTCATGGTTCTTTGTCTGCTGTGCATCTGCCTTTGCTATCTGAGCCATTTTCTTTCGCAGATTTTCCATCACAGACGGCTTTTTGCATCCATCCTTTTCTTTTGGGGGCGTAGAAAAAGACGGCTGCTTTTCAACAACCGCCTCCTGTATCGCTGGCTTTAATTCATACTCTGACATCTGTTTCTCTGTCAAAGGTTCTTTGTATTCCAGATAGCCCCATGCTTGCATCTTCCCTCCACACACTTCCTGTCTGTCATCAAAATTATGGATGTTTTCCGGTTTCCCCGGATACGTTCCAATACTCACAGGTCGTTGTGTGGAATAATACCGATACAGCCCGGTATCTTTATCGGGATTAGGGATATTCCCTTTATTTTCCAAAGCACTTGCTTCATCTTTTATGGCAAAAAAGGCTTTTCTCATATCCCCTGCACTGATTTCCGGCTTTGCATAAGTGCTGACATCAAATCCTGCCTCTACACCCCTTCTGATTTCTCGCATCTGCTTATCCGAAAAGTCCGGATTTAAGAAACTCTCAACATCCGTTCCTTTATCCAATCCAATACGGATTTCCTTCATCTGCCCGGCATTATATTCCGGTTTTGCGTAAACAGTAACATCCAGATTCCGCTTCATGCCATTTTCAATCTCTCGCCACTGTTCCGGTGTAAAAAGCATCTTCGGAATGTTGTCATACTCCATCTGTCTCTTAATCTTTGTAACCTCTTCCTCTGTCATGGGATGCTCCACAAGAGAAATCTGCTTTCCGGCTACTGTTACCTGCTCTGCATCATATCCCTCTTTCATTTTTTCTAAGGCAAACGCCATCTGAAATGCCGGGATTTCCGGATTGACAAGACTTGACAGCGATACATCCAAATGGGCTGCCTCCCCAATTATCTGCATCTGGTCATCATTAAAATCCTCTCTGGATACATATGCCATATCCATTACCTCATCAATCCGTACGGATGCTTCACTTTTTAGTACAAAATCATCCATCATAAACCCCTGCTCATGCAGCTTTACCGCTTCCCGGTACTGTACCTTCTGCTCTACCATTTCAGGATTTACATTCCGGATGTCTTCCTGCATCAAGTCAAAAGATTCCAAGATTTCATTCCTTGCCTGTGCAAAAGACATCTCTCCGTCCCCCATCTGACCACCATCAATCAGATTAAATTCCTTATCATATAAGGAATAATCCCAACTGTCATCTGATGCCCTCTGGATAGTTAGGTAATGGTCTTCCCCTACGATATATGCGTTGGTCATAATACCATCATCTCTGACAATCCCTCTTTCCTTCAGTTCGTTCCGGCATTCACTGATTGCCTGTTGTACCAGCTCACTATTCCGGTAATGGGTAATATAGTTGATGGTTTCATCCAAGAGTACGCCTCGCTGCATCAAGTCAAACTGTCCTGAATAAATACTTCCATCCTGCAAATCAAAACCAATGCCCTTACCGGAATGATTCCTCTCTGCCGGGATTTTATCATACAGTTCAAATGCCTCTTTTAAGGTAAGTCCTTCATGGTACTCTCCATAGCCCGGATACTCCATACATTCTGCAACATAAAAGGATATGGACGGCTCTGTGCTTGTCTTGTCTTTGGAATAATACTCTATGCTATGAGGATTTTTCTCCCCAAACATATTGTAGACTTCATCATCCACTGCTTTTTTCAGTTCCGGATCATCAGATAATGTTGTAAAACGGAAACCAGTTGTAGATGCATATTCGATTTCTTCACGGATACAGTTTAAATACCTTTCCTTATCGGTGTATTCAAAATGCTCTCCACTTGCATATTCCACTCTGCCAACAATTTCTTTTTGTTCATTCCTTTCCAGTTCCATATCAGCCAGATACCTTTCTGCCTGTTCCATATCCGGGAATGTGACAATGCTTCCGGATGCATCAAATACATAAGATTCTGTTACCATATCCCAGATGGCAAAGTCTTCTCCCGGTGCAAACGCATCACTGGTTTCTGCTACCCGGTATCGGTTATGTTCCGGATCACTTGCCAAAAAATCATTGATTTCATCTATAATTTTCTGTGCATCCCCGGCTTCATTTGCACCCTCGTCAATAAGTTCCTGAAACCACTCTTTCATGCCTTCCACCTGCTCTGAACCAGACAGTAAATCATCCCGAAGACCTAAGACAAATTCCTCTCGATTATCTACCGTATCCCGGTATTCATACAAATCCGTATCATATGCCATTGCATCCATACTGATTGCAAGGCGCAGGGCTTTCTCCTCACGTGTCATTTCATGCCCTAATGCTGCCCCATCCCGGTAAATCTCATGCGTATCTTTGTCATATTCATATTCGGAATGCACCAAACGAATCGGCTCATCATCCTTGCTGCTTCCAAGTTGCAGTACTGCTACCTGCTTACTCTCTAAATATTCCTCGATATTTTCTATTGCCTGACCGTTCTTCCCGGCTTCCTGTATCTCTTTTAGTGCTGCCTCAATCTGCTCCGGTGTTCCGGCAATCCGATTTACCGTATATTCCGCACCCATATCACTGCTGATTTTAAGATAGCAGGTCAACTGATTGCTTTGCTCTGATTCTAATTCCAGATTGATTTCTGCAATGTGGCTGTCAATCTCGTTAATCATTTCATTGGATGCCTTACGGATACGGTCTAAAGATGCTTTCAGCTCCGGTGTGTCTTTTCCTTCAGACCATCCGGCTAAATACGGAAAACTATATTCTGCCGTATCAATGCCATAGTGCTGACAGATTACATAGGCAATGGATTCCGCTTCGACCTCTTTCGCACCTCTGGTAAGTTTCAGTTCCTTATCCATGTTTTCTACGGCATGGAGCTTCTGGTGTGCCATCTCATGCACAAGCGTCTTTACATTCTGCACCTCACTCATGCCCTCATTGATGGCAATTCTGCGTTCCTCCTGATGATAATAACCTTTTGCACCACCAGCAATCTCCTCAAATTCTACCGGAACAGGGCAGCTGCGTTTCAATGCATCAAAGAAATGCACATAATCCTCAACATCCCCTAAAAGTTCATCTACCCCAAGTGTAGGTAATTCCTTGCCCTCCGTCTGGCTTACATCAAATACACTGACCAGCTTAAAGGCAGGGATTTTGACCTCTACCACTTCCTTGACCGGATCATTATTTTCATCCAGTACAGGCTTATTTGTAACCGGATCAATCTTGTCTCTTTCCTCTTTTTTCTTATAGGGTGCAGGGGCAAATATCCTGATACCCTTCTCACCCTTCATCACATGGCGGTCATGGTCATGCTGCCATGCTGTGTATCCGGCTACCAGAGTCGCATCCGGTTTCTGCATGGCAATCAGCATGGTATTGTTTAAGGAATAATTGTGGAATTTTGACATGGTATGCAGAAATTCCTTATATCTCTCACTCTCATACAATTCCTTGACACCCTGCTCCAGTTTCTCTGAAATCTCTTTGATTTCCTGCTGTTGCTTATTCTCTGCCATTGTTACTCCTTTCTGGCACAGGATATTTTTCTACCTGCCCTGTATGCTTATTTCTGCTTTCTTTTTCCCTTGTATTTTTCCGTTTCCCTTTTGGTAAACTGCTTTGCGTATCCTTCTACCGCCTTATTCTGGTTCTTTTCTGCTACCTCAACTGCTACGTTTTCTTTTCCTGTAAAATACATAATGTTTTTCCTTCCTTTCCTAAAAGTTAAGGCAGCCCCTAACGGACTGCCTGTAAAATTTCTATAATACTGCTTCCGCTGTTCTCTTTGGAGTAACAGCATCTTTCATCTGTTCCTTTACTTCCTGCTTTTTGGCATCCAGCTTTTTAAGAATTGAGCCTTTTTCCCCGGCTACCTCTTTCTCGCTGCTACGCTCTGCCATTCTCTCTTCAAAACTGGCAGCCTTCTCAAACACTCTCTCGTCAGCATCATAATGGTATGCCTCGTTTCCAAGTCTCATTTCCTCGCTGACCTGCGTTGCATTCACTTCCTGCACCATTGCATTCAGTTCAGATGCACGCTGTTCTCCAGTATCAGGAATCACAATTACTTCATCCGTGGATGATGGAAGAATGAAATAGTCTCCGTCAAACTGCTCTGCCAGCTGATCCATCACACCCGGATAAAAAATAGCGGATGCACCATTTGTACGTGCATCATTGCTTACCACATACATTCCGGTGTCTGCCTGCATTTCAGAAAGGTAATCCTGAATCTCCTGTTCATCAAATCCCGCTGCTTCCATCTGTTCATGAATAATCTGATTTGTGATAATACTCATAGGCATAACTTCCACTGGGAAAAGGTTCTGCGAACTTCTCATGGCATCCTCATGAAGCTGCTCTACCGTAACACCATATGTTTCCAGCATACCCTCATTGATGGGTGCAGATGCGATTCCATTCTTATCCTTTGAAAACAGGATATGGTATGTGACTGCCATATCATCCTGAATGGTATGGGGAAGTGTTTCCAGTACCTCTTCATTCTTTTCTGCATTGCTTACTCGGACAAACAGTTTATCCTTGATTGCGTCATAATCCTTGATTTCGGATACATCCACATTCGGAACAGGCTGACTGATAATATCAGTCACATGGGACATGATCTCGTCCAGTGATGCGCCATTCTCATAACTTTCATACAGCTTATCCATGTTAAGGGTAGGAGCTACATTCTCTCCCGGCTGCTTAATTCGCATACCATGATAATTCTCATTCAACTTCTGCACGGTATCTAATACCACCTCTGCTTCCGTTCCCTTTTCATATAAGGACTGTTCTACCTTCTCCTTTAAGGTATCCTGAAATTCCTCAAAACTCATAGTTCTATTGTCTTCCATAATTACATTTCCTCCATATTCTCATTATTTTTTCTACAGTTACCAATACGATTTTCTTTGATTGCTCTTTCCCTGTCTTTTTTGCGCCTTTCCTCACTGTAAGGCTTACGGATGGTAACAAGCCTTTTATCCAATGAAAAAGTCATTCCACCATCCGCATTCTCACTGACCGGACTGCATTCATCCGGGTATTGTTTTGAAAGTTCCTGCAGCCTGTTTTTCCATCTGGCATTATGGGTATAGATTTCTGCCCTATCCTCTGCCTCATTAAACAAGACCACCGTTTCCTTCTCTACTTTTGTCCTCATGCCTACTCCCCTTTCTTGGGAAACTCCAGCTTGAAATTCACATATTCCCCGGTATCATCCAGTACAAGGTAAGCATCAAATTCCTTATCTTTTTTCTGGGAATAAAGCCCCTTAACAAATACCTTTCCGCTTTTCAGCAAAGATACCGCCATTGATTTTGTGACCTTTTTCTTCATGGATGATAGAAATTTGCTTTCTTTCCAGATAGAAAAATGGCAGTCACGGTTGGAACAGTAGTAATTTTTCTGTCCCTCATAAACCGGGCTGCCACATCTGGGACACTTTCCCAACGTTTCCCTTTCTTTTCTGCTACCTGCGAAACGCTCCTTTTCCCCTTCCGGGATTGTGCTGTTTTCTTTTACAAGTTCTGATACCATATCGGTAATATCACGCATGAACACACTCGCATCTGCTGTCTTTTTTTCTATCTGCATCAGGATGTTTTCCCAGTCTGCCGTTAGCTTTGCACTCTTTACCCTCTCCGGTAAAATGGCAATCAGATTTTCCCCTGCTTTCGTGGGAAGTACCTGCTTTCCCTTTCGCTCCAGATACCCATTGGATACCAGTTTTTCAAGGATGGCTGCACGTGTGGCTGGCGTACCCAGTCCCTTCTTTTCCGTTTCATCCTCAAAATCCTCATTTCCTGCCTTTTCCATAGCAGATAACAGGGTATCTTCCGTGTAAGGTTTAGGTGGCGTGGTATAATGTTCACTGATGGAAGCTGCCACACGCTCAAATACCTGCCCCTTACTGGCATTTATCGCCTTTTCTTCCGTGTCCTTTCCAGTTTTTGCCTTAATGCTGGCTCGGAAGCTCTCCTCAAAAGACCGCCATCCCATCTGCAAGATGCTCTTTCCCTTTGTGCTAAATTCATATCCTGCACATTCCACGATCACAGTTGTTTCCCCATACACATGAGGAAGTTCCGTGGCACACAATAATCTCTGGGAAATCAGCAAAAGCGTATTCTTCTCTCCTTCAGACAAATCATCCAGCTTTTCCTTTGCAAGTGATACGGTAGGGATAATAGCATGATGATCACTGACTTTTTTGCTGTTTAATACCCTGTCCGTATCCGGATGAAACATTACATCTCCCATAAAGGAAAAAGTTGAAAATATCGCCTTGATAACCTTTGCTGCCGTATCCCCCATTTCATCTGTCAAATACTGGCTGTCAGTTCTTGGATACGTGACCAGCTTCTTTTCATAGAGGCTCTGGGTATAATCAAGTGTCTTCTGGGCTGTATATCCAAATACACGGTTTGCCTCTCTCTGCAAGGTTGTCAGATCATACAGTTTTGGTGGATTGATGGTCTTCTTTTCACTGATCACATCCTTTACGGTTGCGCTTTTACCATCACAGGCATCCTTAACCTTTTCTGCCTCATCCTCTCCAAAAATCTTTTCCTTTACTACATCCATACCGTTACAGTCCAAATGGATATTAAAATACTTCTGCTTCTCAAATCCGGCTATCTGTTTTGCCCTTTCCACGACAAGTGCAAGCGTAGGTGTCTGCACCCTTCCGACTGTCAGCTTGGTATCATAGAGGGTGGAAAATAATCTTGTCCCATTGATACCTACCAGCCAGTCTGCCTGTGAACGGCACACCGCAGCTTCATATAATGAATCATAATCGCTGCTTTTCCTCAAATCATGAAAGCCTTCCCTGATTGCCTCATCTTCCATTGAACTGATCCACAATCTGTAAAATGGCTTTCTGCATCCGGCTTTTTCATAGACCAGTCTGAAAATCAGTTCCCCTTCACGCCCGGCATCCGTAGCCTCAATCAGTTCTGTTACATCATCCCGGTTCATCAGTTCCTTTAATACCATAAACTGCTTTTTGGTTGCCTGTGATATTACATATTTCCATTTATCCGGAATAATCGGTAAATCTGCATACGACCATTTCTTGTACTTTTCATCATAGGCATCTGCCTGTGCCAGACCTACCAGATGTCCCACACACCAGCTGACAATATATCCGCTGCCCTCCACGTAGCCGTCTTTTCTGTCATATGCTCCGATTACCTTTGCAATCGACTGTGCCACACTGGGCTTTTCCGCAATTACAAGTTTCATCTTTCCTCGCCCCCTTTACTCATGAGTTTTTTCATACAGTACCCGATACAGCATCTTTCCTTTGCATAGGAACACCCATAGCAGGGATGGGTAGGAGGCAGTGCATCCCTGCTACTGCCCCTCTTTTCCATGGCAGCCCGGTTTTGCTGCATCATGTACTCAATGGAACTGCCTGTAAAATTCATACCCTTAGATGTCCTCCTCAATCTCGCCTACTTCTTCATCCTCTGCATCTGTAGAAGCATCCTCATTTTCTTCCTGTGCTTCCTCGTCCTCATTTACATAGTCCTCGTCATCATAGAAATCCAGATCATCTTCCAGATTGAAGTCTTCCTTTTTTCCCTTGACGAATTTTAAGTAATAGAATGCTCCGGCTGCACCAGCTCCGATTACAAGAAGTACCAAAAGCACGGATGTACCGTTATTTGTCTGCTTTGGCTCTTCCGGCTCGCTCTCCTGCTCGGTTTCCTCTTCCTGTGGTTTTGTTTCCTCAATTCCGGATTCCGGCTTTAATGTGATTTCCTCACTTGCTGTACCGGATGAAGTACCGGAATTGCCATCCTGCTCCTCCATCAGTGCCATCAAATCCTGTTCGTCAATCATGTTCAGCATATACACGTTGTCGTTTTCCCTTGCCTTATCAATTACAAGATAAAAGTAATTGTCATTCTTGGTTACGAAAGTGTAAAAGAGCTTATCATCTTCATCTGTTGCCTCATCCACAAGCTGTGCATTTCCATCCGGAGTAAATGCTACCGGCTCCTTCTCTTCCTCGATTTCCGGTTCACTTGTCTCTGTGCTTTCCGTAAAAATCGGTTCGGTCATAGGCTCATCTACCTCTTCTCCGCCACCTGCAAATACCGTCATGCTGCTACCTAACATCAGTACTCCGCTAAGTACTGCCATTGCCATTGTTTTTCCTAATCTCTTACTCATTGTCATTTTCCTCCTTGTTCATATTCATAGGTTGTTTGTTTTCCGGCACAGAAAAAGCAGGGCTTTTCTCTTCCCTGCTTTCCTGTATCTTTGCTACCATTTCAAGCACATCCATATTTCCGGTATTCATGGAACGGATTGCTTTTACGATTTCCAAATCCTCCAGCATCTTTTTCTCTGCCCGAAGATTTTTCAAGGCTTCTTGCGTTTCCGCAAGCCTTGCTTCCATCTTGTCAATCTCTGCATTGACCTTTTTCAATTTTGGATTCATATGCCCCTCCTTCTTAATTGAGTCTTCCAAAACAGTAAAAATGATTTTTCCAGTAAGTCGTTTCTGTGCTTGCATACTGGATAGGATTACCGCAGTGTATCATCATGCCGTTACCTACATAAATTCCTACGTGGCTTGCACCTGATGTGTTATAAGTACCCTGAAAGAAAATCAGATCTCCCGGTCTGGCATCTTCCGGCGATACATAAGTACAGCTTCCCAACAGTCCGTTTGCTGTTGTTCTTCCGACATTTCCGACAGAATGATTGATTACCCAGCACACAAAACCGGAACAGTCAAAGGAAGTAGACGGAGAAGAACCGCCCCATACATAAGGATAACCCAGATATTTTTCTGCTTCCGTTATCATTGCACGGAAATCTTCATCCTCTAATGCTTCCGGTGGAATATCATAACTTATACCGCCACCTGCTACATTCCCGGATACCGCATCTCCAAACAGATAAGAACGGTTGCCCCTTGATGCCTGATAAATCCGGTATTCACGCAGCTGGTTTTCATTAAGTAGTGGCGTAACCACCGCATCCAGTCCCTTATTGGTCAGCGTTACCGTTAAAATATGATACTCATACTCGACCTCTACCTCATATGTGTAGGTTTCCGTGCTAGTCGTACCATCTGCATGATGAACTGTTCTTGTTCCTGTCCGGGTTTCTGTTCGGGTACGGATTTCTGTAGTTGGTGTTACCGTAAGCTCGTACTGTTCGTCAAAAAGTCCCTGCAAATATCCGGCAACATCTCCTTCCTTATAGTTGCCATACCGTGCTGTCAGATAGGATGTAAGCGCATATGGATCGTGATCGATTTCATCCAGATTGTAACGGTATTCATCATAGCCGGGATAAGTGGATTCAATATTGTCTACCTGCCTTTGCAGCCCGGCTTCCAAATCCGAATAAGCATTGTTGGTATTTACGATTGCATCATCCGTTGACAGGTACGTGGAAGTTGCTACCGCACCGCCACCTGTAGAAAACATTGCTCCGCAGGATGATAACATGGATGCAATCAAAATGATAAACAGTCCAATCCCTGCAAATGCCACAAGCACACCCTTATTCTTTGTTACAAGTTCTGCCAGCTTTTCCTTAATCTTATCCGCAGTTTTTTCAACAGCCTTTCCGGTACTGCTAACAGTCTTCTTTCCTTGCTGGGCTGCCCTTTGTGCATTCTGGTATTCTCTCTTAATCTGTCTTTTTTGCTGCATCTGTCTGGAAACGCTCTTTTTGATTTCCGGATTTTTTTCGACTTCCTGTTCAAACCGCAGCTTACAGTGCGCCTTCTCTGCATCATGCTCTAACTTGGATACCTTTTTCCTCTGATGGGCTTCATGTTCATCCTTTAGGTGCTTTACTGTCCGGACACCGCTTTCTGCTCCGACTTCCAACGAATGCGCTCCACCAACGGCATAATTATCATCCCCATCCTCATGCACTTTGCCATGCATCATACCGGATGCAGCTGCCCCGGCTTTCGATACTGCACTTCCGATAGCAGTAGGAGATTTTACTTCATCCTCAAATTTTAATCTGTGAGTTGTTCTCCCGGTCTGTTCATCATAAAGCCTTTTATACTTTACTGCCCTTTTCTTTTTGACCTTCTCCTTTGCCTTTGCTGCCTTTTCATCTGCCGTCTTTGCTTTATTTTCCAGCTTCTCCATTCGATCCGATTTCCCGGCATCCTTACCCCCTGCATCCGTACTCTTCCGGTAATAGTTTTTTCGGTTCTTGGAAGATACTTTTTCCTCTGACCTATCAGAATGATACCGGGTACGCCCTTCCTTTGTATCAAAGGAAGTTTCTGCATCCCTCTTACTGACTCGCTCTCCTTCCCCGGTTGCAAGATTTTTCTCTACCAGTCCGTCTTTGGTCATATGCTGTACTTTTTTATCCCTTGCGTGCAGCATAAATTCATCCTTCACGCTACCACCTCCAATCCGTTTTTATAGATAAATAACTTTTCTGTACGCTCATTTCCCATATCCCCTCTCTCCTTTGTACTGGAAATCAGGGTTTTCACTTTTCTCTGCCAGATACACCTAAAATCATCCGGCATGGCATATTCACTGATCAGCACTACATTGTTAAGGCTCATCATTTTTGCCCAGGCATAAAATTCTTCATATGGAAAATCTCTCTGTGCATACTTGGTTGTACCCTTATAGGGAATATCACAGTAAATCACATATCCGCTGTAATCCTTTAGCGTGTGGACTCTGAAATCTGCCTGAAAAAAGGTAATTCCCTTTAGTCTTTCCTGCTGTTTTGTTACATTACGGTATGCTTCATCCGCATAATTTCTTATGCCCTGCTTATCCCGGCTGTAGCCAGCAAACCACTTCCCTCCAAAAGAAATCTGATAACCTATATAGCCCACAAGGTAATCCGGGTACTTTTCCGGATGTTCCTTTACGGACAGATACATACTCTCCGATACTTCTCTTGGAGGTTTCCAGCCCTTTGCAAGTTCCTGCAATAGTGCTATCTGGTATTTATGAACATCTGCGCCAATCTTATTTGCACATTGAATTTTATCAATCATGTTTGCACCACCGACAAACGGCTCAAAATAGCCTTTCGTATTCTCCGTGATGAAAGACTGAATAATCGGTGCTAATTCACTGGCAATTCTGTTCTTGCTGCCTACATATTCCATGCTTCTCCTTTCGTTTTTCTGGCATCCGGGCATGGGTAGCGTAAATGGCTCTTGACCAGTATTTATCAAGCGAAAGGCACTTTTCAGCGTAATCTCTTGCTTCTGTAATATTTTCCTCGCTGATAAATCCTGCACTCTCATAGCTTGATATTGTCCCGGATAATTCTCTTACTGCATCAAAAAGCAGACTAAGATCGCCCATAAGACGAAGATAGTCTGCCTGTGTCAAAACGATATTTTCACTCTCCATCAGCATCCCCCATGTTCATCCAGCGTTCCAGTACATCATCCGCAACGGCTCTTGCGCTGTTCGTGATATTGATGTACTGGCTCTTTACTGTTTCCGGAAGTGCCACAGCCTTTACAATGCTCTCCAGATTATCTGATAACACATCAATACATTCTGTAAGGCACAGCGTATCATCCATGATGTTTTCAAAACTCTCATTACTCATGAGAACTCCGCTCTGCTCTTTCTTTTCCGGTGCATTTTTCAGTGCATTCCTGCCAAATTCCTGTAAAAGCACAGCATCCCAACGCTTTTTCATGGCACTCAACGCACAGGAATATATCTGACATAATTCATCTGCCTCATCCCTGACATGGAGATATGCTTTATGATGCTTTTTCAGTTCACTTTCCAGTGCATACATGGAAATCATTCTCGCAAGCATCCCATGTAATGCTGTTACATCCCCAAAGAGCATAGTAATCATGCTCTCTGGTACTGTTACATTTTTATCCATTCTGCGCTCCTCCTTCTACTTCATCCGGCTTTGTGGTCATGATGCCATAAAGCTGTGTATCCTTCGGGAATTTATCCTTAAACGGAATGATTGTATTTCCATAAAAAAGCAGCCCCTCTCCCTCATTACTGTTTGTCACATAAGACAACTGATGAGGCGAAATATTGAGCTGCTTTGCAAGAATCTGTCTGTCTCCACCTGCCTGATTGAGCATATAGATAAAGTCCGAGTTCTCAAAAATATTCTCGATTTCCCGGCTTGCCAATAAATCTTTCACGTTCTGTGTGATACCAGTAGGAATGCCACCCCATTTTCTGAAACGCTTCCAGATTTCAACAGAATAAGATGCTGTCTGTTCATCCTTCAGCAAAAGATGGAACTCGTCAATATAGTATCTGGTAGACTTATGCAAGGCTCTGTTGATTGTTACCCTATTCCAAATCTGATCCTGCACGACTAACATTCCGATTTTTTTAAGCTGCTTTCCTAACTCCTTAATGTCATAGCAGACAATACGGTTATTGACATCTACATTGGTTCTGTGGTTGAACACATTCAGTGAACCCTTAACATAGATTTCAAGTGCGGTTGCAATTCTTTTTGCTTCCGGTTCATCCTGTGCAAGAATGCTGTTGTAGAGGTCTTCCAATATCGGCATATTCTCCGGTACTGGATGTTGCAGGTAATCCCTGTAAATGATTCTTACGCATCTGTCAATGATGGTCTTTTCAATCGGCTCTAATCCGTTCTTTCCACCAATGATAAGTTCACACAGGGACAGTACAAAATCTGCCTTTAAACTGATTGGGCTGTCATCATCCGAATAATCCAAGTTAATATCCATAGGATTTACATAGTCTGTACTGTTTGGAGAAATACGGATAACCTGACCGTGAAGCCTTTTGACAAGCGGATAATACTCTCCCTCCGGATCACACAGGCAAATGTCATCCTGTGTCATGAAAAAGCAGTTGGTAATCTCTCTTTTTGCAGAGAATGATTTACCGCTGTTATGAACAATCACACCACATTCCAGCTCAAAATTCTGGAAAAGGTCTACCGTTACATCATAGACCGGGATTTCCTTATCAAGCACCACTCGCATCACATCCCTTACGGAATGCTGCGGCACTAATGCAGTACCCGGCTTTAAGTCCTGTGCTTCCACATATCCGTCATCCGCTGTTAAAAACCAGTGTTCCGGTGTACACTTGACCACATCCCCGGTATCCAGCGTTACCTCCACGATCTCCTTTACCTGTTTCATTACTTTTGCATCCGTACCATAAGAAAGCACTTTCTTCTTTTCGTGCATATCATAGCTTACAAGGGGAATGCCCTGCTCCATCTCTGCCATCTGTTCAAAACTCATGGTTCTTCCATCTGACAGTCTTACTCTCGTATCCCCGGTAAAACAACCCGGTGTACCTAAGATGAGTCCGTTAGGATTTTTCAGTTTCTTACGGTCTGCCATAATCATGTTGTTACTGACAGCATTGATGCCGTAATACAGTGCTTCCTTACTGTCCTGAAATAACTCCTGTGTAGTAAAAGGCACAAAAATAGCAGTGGCAGATGTGGTAAGTCCTCTCTGAATATCAATCTGATTCAGACCAATGGGAATACTACTCATAAGCCCTGCTTCCTGCTGGAAATCCAGTCTTTTCAGCGAACAGTTATATTTCTGCGCTACACCGGATGTCTGGTAAATAATATTATCCAATTTCTGCTTTGTCTTTGCCATATTACATACAAGGACTGTTACAAGGAACATTCTTTCATTTCTGGACTGCAAATCTTCCAGAAGTTTCTTTGCCTCGCCACCATAAGTTACTAGATCACTTGGCAGCACATCCATATCATATCCGCTGCGCACCGCCTTTTTCTGCTCCTCAATCTTCATCTTATCAAGGTCTGTGATTTTTAACTTAATCTGCTTGATTGCTTTTGCCTGATCAATCGGCTCAACATGAAGATTGACAATCACGGAATTATCCATATCAAGGAAATCTGCCAGCATCTTATCGGAAAGCTCCGGTGCTAAAATCTGCAAGTAAGATACTGCACCAATCGTATTTCCCATACGGAAGTACTTACCGTCCCTGAAATCAAAACTGGTAGGTGCAATAAAATCCTTTGAAGAAAGCCCGGTACGTGCAATCATGTCAAAGTTAAAGATGAAAGGCTCCTGCGTTTCCGGATTGAATGTCTCATACATGAGTTTCAGTCTTTCATAACCGGAAAGAGAATGGGAATCCACACCCATCTGCTTTAAATTTGCTATGATGTCTGCTTCCACTCTTTCCAACTTTGACTTTGCAGTACGAATGTTATCCGCTTCCAGACCAAAAGTAACATATTTCTTTCTTACCAGTCCGTTATTTCCTTTGGATAACTGCTCCTTTAACATCTGGGAATACTCTTCTCGAATATCATCAAATTCATCCCCGACAAGTGGAATTTCAATCTCATTCTCCATTTCCACACGGTTTGCATACTGGCTCATGCAGGAAAGCTGGATATGGATGCTGGAATCAAAATAATTATAAAAGTCGCACCAAAATTCAAAGGTTGCCGTCTTATCTTCATTCTGTGCCAGCTGATAGTTAATATCATAAAACTGGATGCACTTTGTAAAGTACTTTTCATTTACCCGGCAGATACCATCTTTATACATTTCCTTAAACGGAATGCTCTGCTGTGCCGTCTTAGGTACATCCTTTTTCTTCTTCTCCTTTAATTTCTGCTTAACAAGCATCTGCTTCTGTTCGCCGGAAAGGATATGTCCCATTTCCTTTCCGTTACTTACCTTTAGCTTTGCGCCCTTCAGATTTACTCTTGCCGGACTGGGCTTTTGGGTTTTCTTTTTCTGTTCCAATTCCTAATACCTCCTGTTCTTTGATTTCTCTCTGGATTACCGCATACATATTTTCCGTCTGATATGGTCGGATGCCCGGTACAAGGAACTTGGTACGGATCACATCCATCAGCACTTTTTCAAGCGGTCTTCCATCCTTTTCATATACTGCAAACATGAAAAACGGCAGTACCAGTAAGATCATGATGGTAGCTGCCATTGTTGTTCCCAGCGCATTCTTGGTCAGAAAGTAGATACCTACACCGATTGCTCCACCACTGCCAAAACACACCAGCTGTCTTTTTGTCAGATTAAACATTACCTTTGTCTTTACTTTCGTAAGGTCTTTCGGTACTTGTACATACGCCAATATTCTCACTTCCTTCCAAATCCACATCACACGTGACCTCATTTCCCCAGACATCCCATCCTTCGGTCTTTTGTCTGGCAAACATTTCAAGCCGGGGAACATCCCCCATAAGTGTGATAATTCTGTCTCTTGCTTCCTGCGGTTTCTTACTATGTTCCTCAATGTGGCTCATAATAATCTGATGCACCCCTGCATTCTGTCTCTTCGGTCTGCCCTTCGTTGCCAGAATACAAAGCTCTGCATTCGCTCTCGTCCAATAACCCATTCCCCAGAACAGGGAATCTGATTTTTTATTCTGCTTTACCCACACAAATGCTACGGTCTTAAAAGTAAATCCCCATGCTTCGATAACCGACAACCCTTCCAAAAGGCAGGGGAATGTAACCCATAAAAACAAGGCACAATCCTCTGCTGCTACATTCTGGACGGGCAACGCACGAATATCTTCTATCCGCATGGTGGGATAATGGCTTTCTGCACTTCTCCCTTCCCCTTTTTTGGAATAGACCTCATAGTGCCACGGTGGATCAGCATATATCACGTTATATTTTTTCTGCTCCATCTGTTTTCCCCCCTTTAGTGTGCATTGAATACCTGTTTTGCAAGTGAACCTGTCTTAAACAGGGCAAAACAAAGCACCACGGTATAGGCTGCAATGGAAAACAGTGCGGAGTGTACATTTGCTGCAATGGTCATACTGTTTACAAGGACTGCATAAATTCCTACGCATACAATAATGAAAAATCCCTGAAATCCCAGTGCTAAAAGTCCCCTTGCATAATTTGTACCTATCTGTCCCCACTCCCTGTTAGTCAGTGTGGCAAATGGTACTGGTGCAACGGATGTGTACAGATAAATCTCAATCATACGTCCATACATGATTACCGTAATCAGAATTGACATGATTTTCATACACATACTGACAAGCATGGTTTCCAGTGATAGCTGCAACAGTTCTCCGATTTCCATAGACTGCATTCCGGTACGCATGGAATCTAAGGTACTGGCTACATCAATGTTGGTATCGTGTCCGATTACCCCGGCTGCTGATGAGACAAGATGCTGTCCTACATCAAAGACCGCCATCACAATATCAAAGGTATTTGTTACCAGATAGATTGCGATCCATGCCTTAAAGAACCACTTGAAAAACATCCAAGTATCCACATCATGCAGGTTATTTCTCTCCGTAACCATTGAAATCAACTCATAACAGAGTACAAACGTGATAATCAGTCCCGCAATCGGTATCACTACCGATTCGGATAAGTTCTGAATCATATTGAAGATGCCACTATTCCACCCCTGCGGAGTCTGCCCCACTTCGGTAGCAATAGTGGCTGTCTTCTCGTTTACATCATTGAACATAGTAGTCAGGTTCGACTCCACGAAACCTATCAGAATTTCCTTGATTGCTTCCTTAATTTGCTCAAATAAGTCAAACATCTGCTACTTCCTCCTTTGCCTGTAGTCTTAGAAAAGTCCACTAAGCAGAGGAATAAGGGTTGTACCGATTAACGCTACACCACCACCTGCCATTAACTGTTTTATGTCTTTTATGAGAAAATATTGGCTCGAAATAAGCCTTGAAAAGATT